>OGYG01000272.1_pt1 | contig 56827 bp, 50 predicted proteins | sample 1576481 | NCBI WGS metagenome assembly OGYG01 (sample SAMEA3541497, study PRJEB24748) | human gut metagenome | biome: human gut; feature: human-associated habitat; material: faeces | place: China | collected 2012 | reverse complement strand
GGGAGGAACAGATCATGCCGAGAAATAAAGATATACATAAAGTTCTTGTAATTGGTTCCGGTCCGATTATCATCGGTCAGGCGGCAGAGTTTGACTACGCAGGTACACAGGCATGCCGTTCTCTGAAAGAAGAAGGCATGGAAGTAGTTCTTCTGAATTCCAACCCTGCGACGATCATGACAGATAAAGACATTGCAGATAAGGTTTACATTGAGCCTCTGACAGTAGAAGTTGTAGAACAGCTCATCCTGAAAGAACAGCCGGACAGCGTACTTCCGACTCTTGGCGGACAGGCGGGTCTGAATCTTGCTATGGAACTGGAAGAAAAAGGCTTTCTTAAAGAACATAACGTACGCCTGATCGGTACCACTGCAGAAACCATCAAAAAAGCAGAAGACCGTCAGGAATTTAAAGATACCATGGAAAAGATTGGTGAACCGGTTGCGGCATCAAAAGTCGTAACAACTGTAGAAGATGGTGTGGCATTCACCAGAACCATCGGTTATCCGGTCGTTCTCCGTCCTGCTTACACACTCGGCGGAAGTGGCGGCGGTATCGCCAACAATGAATTCGAACTCAGAGAAATCCTCGAAAACGGTCTCCGTCTTTCACGAGTAGGAGAAGTTCTGGTAGAGCGCTGCATCGCAGGATGGAAAGAAATCGAATACGAAGTTATGCGTGACAGTGCAGGCAACTGTATCACAGTCTGCAACATGGAAAACATTGACCCGGTTGGTGTACATACCGGTGATTCTATCGTAGTTGCCCCATCCCAGACACTGGGTGACAAAGAATACCAGATGCTTCGTACTTCCGCACTGAACATTATTACAGAGCTTGGAATCACAGGTGGATGTAACGTACAGTATGCTCTTCATCCAGAGAGCTTTGAGTATTGTGTTATCGAGGTAAATCCACGTGTAAGCCGATCTTCCGCACTGGCAAGTAAGGCTACCGGTTATCCGATCGCCAAAGTTGCTGCAAAGATTGCCCTGGGTTATACACTGGATGAAATTCCGAATGCTATTACAGGAAAAACATATGCAAGTTTTGAGCCAATGCTTGACTACTGTGTAGTTAAGATTCCGAGACTTCCATTTGATAAATTTATCACTGCAAAGAGAACTCTGACAACTCAGATGAAAGCAACCGGTGAAGTTATGAGTATCTGTCACAACTTCGAGGGCGCGCTCATGAAAGCTATCCGTTCTCTGGAACAGCATGTAGACAGCCTTATGTCCTATGACTTTACAGATCTTGATGAAAGTGAGCTGATTGAAGAACTGGCAGTTGTAGACGACCGTCGTATCTGGAAGATTGCAGAAGCAATCCGAAGAGATATTTCCAAAGAATACATTCACAGAATCACAAAGATCGACCGCTGGTTTATCGACAAGATTGCAATCCTTGTAGAGATGGAACAGGCACTTAAAACTCAGCCGCTTACGGAGGAACTTCTTCTGGAAGCAAAACGCATGGAATTTCCGGATTACGTGATCGCAAACCTCTGTGGAAGAACAGAAGCCGATATCAAGGCACTTCGTCAGGGATACAAGATCACAGCCGCTTACAAGATGGTAGATACCTGTGCAGCTGAGTTTGCTGCCGCAACACCATATTATTACTCTGTATATGGCGGACCGGATACGGAAAACGAAGCAGTAGCTGCTCATGATAAGAAGAAAGTCCTTGTTCTTGGTTCCGGACCGATCCGTATCGGACAGGGTATCGAATTCGACTTCTGCTCCGTACATTGTACCTGGGCATTCAAAAAAGAAGGCTACGAAACAATTATCGTAAACAACAACCCGGAAACTGTCAGCACCGACTTCGATATCGCGGACAAACTGTATTTCGAGCCACTGACACCGGAAGATGTGGAAAACATCGTAAATATTGAGAAACCGGATGGTGCAGTCGTACAGTTCGGTGGACAGACTGCAATCAAACTTACCGAAGCACTCATGAAAATGGGAGTAAAAATCCTTGGAACATCTGCAGAAGATGTAGATGCGGCCGAAGACCGTGAGTTGTTCGATGAAATTCTTGAGCAGTGCCAGATTCCGAGACCGAAGGGACATACCGTATTTACTGCCGAAGAAGCAAAAAAAGCAGCCAGCGAGCTTGGATATCCGGTACTTGTACGTCCTTCCTACGTTCTTGGCGGACAGGGTATGCGTATTGCGGTCAGCGATGAGGATGTAGAAGAATATATCGGAATCATCAACCAGATTGCACAGGAACATCCGATCCTTGTTGATAAATACCTGATGGGTAAAGAAATCGAGGTCGATGCTGTATGTGACGGTAATGACATTCTGATTCCTGGTATCATGGAGCATATCGAGCGTGCAGGTATCCATTCCGGAGACAGTATTTCCGTATATCCGGCACAGACGATCAGTAAGAAAGCCAAAGATACGATTGCGGAATATACACGTCGTCTGGCAAAAGCACTTCATGTAATCGGTATGATCAATATTCAGTTCATCGTATGCGGTGAAGAAGTATATGTTATCGAAGTAAACCCGCGTTCCAGCCGTACCGTACCGTACATCAGCAAGGTAACAGGAATTCCGATCGTGCCGCTGGCAACAAAGGTTATTCTTGGATATAAACTGAAAGATATGGGATATGAACCTGGACTTCAGCCGGAGGCAAAACATATCGCAATCAAGATGCCGGTATTCTCCTTCGAGAAGATCCGCGGTGCAGATATCAGCCTTGGACCGGAAATGAAATCCACCGGTGAATGCCTTGGTATTGCAGAGACTTTCAATGAGGCTCTTTATAAAGCTTTCATTGGTGCCGGAATCAAACTTCCGAAATACAAAAACATGATCATTACTGTCAAGGATGAGGATCAGCAGGAAGTTGTTCCGATCGCAAGACGTTTTGAGGCTCTCGGATACCGTATTTATGCAACAAGAGGAACTGCAAGAGTTCTCAAAGAAAACGGAATCAAAGCAATCCGTACAAATAAACTGGAACAGCCGGCACCAAACCTTATGGATCTCATCCTCGGACATAAGATCGACGTTGTTATTGATACACCGCCGCAGGGTGTGGAACATCAGAAAGATGGTTTCGTGATCCGCCGAAATGCGATCGAGACAGGTGTCAATGTTCTTACCAGTCTGGATACAGCAGAAGCACTTGTAACCAGCCTTGAGAACACAGACCTTCACAACCTGACACTGATCGATATTGCAACGATCGCAGACAGATAAAAGAATAAAAGTAACTTTACGACCGGAGAGACGAAACTGTTTCTCCGGTTTTTGCTTAGAAAAAATCACAGATATTACAGGAAAAATCTAAACAAAACTTTAACTTTGAACGAAAACCCGTGGAGAGGTTTACGAAACATGAAAACTGTAATATACTGATAAAGTATGAATTGTGGAAGGAAACAATTCGTAGGTATTGTAATGAAAAAATAAGACAGAGAAAGGAAAGAAAAATGAGTGTTCTGGAATTTATAAAAGTTGTGATACTCGGAATCGTCGAGGGTATTACGGAATGGCTTCCGATCAGCAGTACCGGACATATGATTCTTGTCGATGAATTTATCAAGATGGAAATGACACCGGAATTTAAGGAGTTTTTCCTTGTGGTGATCCAGCTTGGCGCGATTCTTGCGGTTGTTGTTTTGTACTGGAGCAAATTGTGGCCATTTTACATAAGGGAGATTTCACCGAAAAAACGTAAAGAACTTAACCGTATGAATCCGGTATCCCGTATGGCACTGACATTTGTCGAAAAATTTTGTGACAAGGATAAATGGATTCTGTGGTTCAAGATTCTTGTAGCATGTATCCCGACAATCGTGATCGCGCTTCCGTTTAATGATATTATCGAAGAAAAATTCAATAATTATGTAGTAGTTGCGATTGCCCTGATCGTATACGGTGTAATCTTCATTCTGGTAGAGAACTACAATAAAAGAAGAAAACCGGTATGTACATCCCTTGAAGAGTTAAGCTTCGGTACTGCATTCAAGATTGGTATCTTTCAGGTACTTTCTGTTATTCCCGGAACATCACGATCCGGTTCTACGATTATCGGAGGAATCCTCGTGGGGACTTCAAGAACAGTAGCAGCAGAGTTTACCTTTTTCCTGGCGATTCCGGTCATGTTTGGCGCAAGCCTTCTGAAACTTGTAAAATTTGGTTTCGCATTTACACCGTCAGAGATTTTGACACTGGTGACAGGCGTCGTTGTTGCATTTTTTGTATCCATTATCGCAATCAAATTCCTGATGGGTTACATTAAGAAACATGACTTCAAAGCATTCGGCTGGTATCGAATTGTCCTTGGTATCCTTGTGCTGGGTTATTTTGCGGGCAGAAAATTCCTCTGATAAGCTGGAAATTTGACTTTTTGCGGATTACGTGGGATAATGTCTGTGATTTTATAAACAGGAAAATGTATCAACGGTCTCGCAGGGACCGGAAAGGATGGAAATAATGAAAGCAAAACATATCATCGCCGTTCTTGGCATGACAATGATTCTTGCACTTGCAGGATGCGGATCAAAGGGAAGTGTCGTTGAGGTAACTCCGACACCGGCAGCAACTCCGACACCTACCGAAGTTCCGGTAACAGTTACACCGGTACCGACCTCTACACCGGCACCGAAGGTAATTGGTGTAAAAACATCTCAGGCAAAATATATCTACCTGACCAACAGTCTTCAGAACGATATCAGAGAAATCTATCTGATGACATCCGGCGGAGAAGACTGGGGCAAAAACCTGATTCCGTCAGAATCTTCTGTAAAGGCGGCAGAACAGGTGCAGATGTATTACACAGCAGATTCTTCTTCCGCATCAGACAGTAGTGAAGAAAGCACAGATTCAACAACAGATACTTCCGGTGCATCTGCTCTGTATGATATGAAGATTGTGACTGCATCCGGTGATGCATACCAGATCTACAGTGTAAACCTTGGCGATATGGAAAAAGCTTCTCTTGCTTACGACGAAGAGAGTTCCGTTGCATATCTTCGTTATATGAGCCTTTCTGAAAAGAAAGAAAAAGATACAAAGGAAAATTCACAGCAGACATCTTCCTCTGACGATAGTTCTGAGGATACAAGTTATGATGACAGCAGCTATGATGACAGTTATGACGACAGCAGCTATGACAGTTCTGATGACAGTTCTGATGACGGAAGCTACGATGACGGCAGCTATGACGACAGTAATTACGATGATGGCAGTTATGATGATTCCTCCTATGATGATGGAAGCTCTGACGGTTCTTCCTACGATGATTATGTAGACGAAGGTTATGACACCGATGAAGAGGGCGGCGACTGGGATTATTAATCTATAAAAATTTCTTTAAGATTTATTGGTAAGTTCTATTGCAAATAAGTCGGATAAATTGACAGAAATTTTCTGTACCGTTAAAATATTATCAACGCAGTAATGAAATTACTGGAAAGAGTACAGAAAAGAGGGGAGATTTATCATGAAGAAAAAAATTTTAACGATCATGCTGGCAGGTGCTATGGCGGCAGGTATGAGTGCAGGCAGCGTACAGGCAGCAGCCGCAGAGGATGCAAGTGGTGATCTTTATGTATTTATCGCAGCAAGCTTAAGCAATGCAATGGAAGATATCCAGAAGGATTTCAATAAGAAATATCCGGATGTAAATATTCTTTTTAATGCAGACAGCTCAGGAACACTTCAGACACAGATTGAGGAAGGCTCCAGATGTGACATCTTTTTTTCCGCAGCTACCAAACAGATGGATGCGCTTGTAGATGAAAAACTTGCAGAAAAAAATTCGGTTGTAGATCTTCTTGAAAACAAAGTCGTTCTGATCAAACCAAAGGATGGCGAGACAAAAGTTACAGGATTCGAAAACATCACAGATGCAGAGAACATTGCTCTTGCAGGCGAAGATGTTCCGGTTGGACAGTACTCCCGTGAAATCTTTAAGAATCTTGGTATTGAAGACGATGTCAACAAGATGGAGATCAACGAAGGAAAGAACGTTACAGAGGTGCTTGCATCTGTAAGTGAGGGAAGTAACGAAATCGGTATCGTTTATGCAACAGATGCAGCTTCCGTTGCTGACAAAGTAGACATTATCGCAGAAGCTCCGGCTGGTTCTCTGGAAACACCGGTTCTTTATCCGGCAGGGCTCACAATTGATTCTGAAGCATCTGATTCCGAAGCTGCAGCAGCAAAAGCTTTCTTAGAATATCTTCAGACAGATGATGCAATGAAAGTATTCGAAGAATATGGATTTGCACAGTACAAAGCAGATGATGAGAAAGAAGCAGCAGAGGAAACTGAAGCAACAGAAGAAACAAAATAATCAAAAATTACATACAAAAGGGGCGACAGATATGTCAGCTCCTTTTTGTGCATACAGGGGAATCAGAAAGAATGATGGAATTTATACAGGAAATTAACTGGAGTCCACTGTGGATTTCTTTAAAAACCGGTTTTGTGGCGACGGTCATTGCCTTTTTTCTCGGGATTTTCTGTGCAAGAAAGATCATGAAACTGAAACCGGTATCAAGAGCGGTTCTTGATGGTATTCTTACGATGCCGCTTGTCCTTCCGCCGACAGTAGCAGGATTTTTTCTGTTGCTGATCTTCAGTCTGCGCAGACCATTCGGCAAATTTTTGCTGGAGAGTTTTGACTTCAAGGTTGTTCAGACATGGAAAGGATGCGTGATCGCTGCGGCAGTCATTGCTTTTCCGCTGATGTACCGCAACGCACGTGCCGCGTTTGAGCAGGTGGACGTAAACCTTATCTATGCAGGACAGACACTTGGTATGAGTGACCGCAGGATTTTCTGGAAGGTTATCGTTCCGGCAGCAGCGCCGGGTATCGCATCCGGTACCGTACTTGCATTTGCAAGGGCAATCGGCGAATACGGAGCAACTTCCATGCTGGCGGGAAATATTCTTGGTAAGACAAGGACTGTATCTGTCGCGATTGCAGTGGAAACTGCCGCAGGAAATTATGATGTGGCAGGTTTCTGGGTTGTGGTGATCGTTTTGATCTCGTTTGTGATCGTGGCACTGATAAATATTGTCTCAGGCAGAGGCATGAAGAGCAGAAGGTGGATCTGATGTCATTACAGGTAAATATAGAAAAAAATTTCAAAGGATTTTCTCTTAAGACCGCATTTGAGAGCACTACTTCGGCAATCGGAATCTTAGGAGCATCCGGCAGCGGAAAGAGCATGACGCTTCGCTGCGTTGCCGGGATCGAAACTCCGGATAAGGGAAAAATTGTAATCAATGGAAGAACCGTGTTTGACTCCGAAAAGAAAATCAATCTGAAACCACAGGAACGCAGGATCGGCTATCTTTTTCAGAATTATGCACTGTTTCCGACAATGACGGTCAAAGACAATATTTTCTGCGGCTATCGTGGAGAAAAATCGCAAAAAGAAGAAAAGGTACGTGACTATCTGAAGCGATATCAGCTTGATGGGCTGGAGAACCGTTATCCGGCACAGCTTTCCGGTGGGCAGCAGCAGCGAGTGGCACTGGCCCGAATGATGATTGGAGAACCGGAAGCGATTCTTTTGGATGAGCCATTTTCGGCATTGGATGGATATCTGAAGGATGTTTTACAGAAAGATATGCAGGAATTTCTGAAACAGTATCAGGGCGATATGCTGATGGTAACGCACAGCAGAGATGAAGCATTTCGCTTTTGCAATGAATTGATGCTTCTGAAAGAAGGAAAGACACTGATTTTCGGAAATACAAGAGATTTATTTGAACAGCCACAGCTTCTGGAAGCATCCAGACTGACCGGTTGCAAAAACAGTTCAAGAATTGAGAGAATGGGAGATCATGAAGTGTTTGCACTTGACTGGGGTGTATCACTCCATACTGCACAGAAGGTGGAATCAGATATGACGCATGTTGCCATCCGCGGACACTGGATCCGGCCGGCACAGGAAGCAGGTAGAAATTGTATTGCCTTCGAGGCGGCGGAATATGTGGAAACAACATTTGAACATCAGTATCTGGTCAGAAATCCGGGGATGGAAGAAGGAGCAGCCCTCTGGTGGATGCGCCCGAAAGAAAACTTCCGGGATCCACATGAAAAAAATCTGCCGCCATATCTGTATCTTCCGCCGGAGCATCTGATGTTACTGAAGTGATTTTGATTTCAGATAACCGACAACAAGCATAGCCAATTTGAAGGTCATGGCATCTTCGAAAGTACGGAGGTCAAGACCAAATTTTTTCTGGATCTTTTCGAAACGGTAGACAAGCGTATTGCGATGTACATAGAGCTGTCTGGATGTTTCGGAGAGATTCAGGTTGTTTTCAAAGAAAGTGCGAATGATCGCCAACGTCTCACCGTCGATGGAATCCAGCGACTCATCGCCGAAGATTTCTTCGATGAACATCTCGCAGATGGAGACAGGGAGCTGGTAGATCAGACGCCCGATACCAAGGGTACGATATTCGAATACAGCACGTTCGGCATAAAAGATCTTACCGATCTCGAGTGCAGTACGTGCTTCTTTATATGCATTGGAAAGCTCTCTAAGATCATCGGCGGTATTGCTGCAGGCAACCCATGCCTGTGTCATGGCCTCTGCGCCGAGCATATCAACCAGCATATGAGCGGTATCTTCGAGATCCTCATAAGTTTCCGTAGAAGAAAGTTCACGAATAATGATGATGCCGCTGTCGTCGATCGCAGTGATAAAATCGTGCGTGCGTGCAGAAAAGATATTCTTGATCGTTGCCAGAGCATGTTCATCCTGCGACTGTCTGGTTGCGACGAGGAAGACTGCCCGGCGTGCAGTGGTGGAAATGTGCAGTTTGCGCGCACGGTTAAAAGCCTCTACTTCTGTATAGTTTCCCAGAAGCAGTTTCTGCATAAAAGAGTTCTTGTCATTTTTTTCGGAAAAACCTTCCAGAATGCTTTGAATCTGGCAGACAGCCAGTTCACCGATCGTTGAGACAGAAGCATCGCTTCCCCATACGACGAGAAGATAGGGAACATCACTCTTTTCGGTAACTTTGTACAGACAGTATGTTGTATTGGCCAGACAGAGTGCAGTGCTCTGGCGGAATTCATCAAGTTTTGCCGTGGATGGAAGTCTTTTTTCGCAGGTCGCAACGAAAACGGAATTGTCCTCCAGAAGCAGGCAGAAGTCGAGATGACTGATGCGTTTCCAGTCATCCATATATTTTTGAAGTGTGCGTTGTACGGACATGAAATCAAATCATCCTTTCTGAAAAAAAGGACCCGGGGTAAACTGCCCCGGGTCTGATATTCTGATTGAATCTTAGTTAGTGATAACCAGTTCTGTATCTTTATCAAAGAAATGTGTTTTTTCCATGTTGAAATCGAATTTAACCGGATCACCTGTTTTTGCTTTTGTAGCCGGATCAACACGAGCTGTGATCTGTGTGCCGTTTACATCGAAGTACAGGAATACTTCTGCACCAAGAAGCTCGTAAACTTTAACGGTAGAAGACATGGAGCCGTTCGGTGTATCTGCAACGTCTTCCGGACGGATACCCATAACAACGGTCTTTCCTACATAACCGCCATCTTTGAGTGCTTTAGCTTTAGCTGCCGGAATAACGAGTTCATCACTTCCGATAACTGCAACAATGTCGGAACCTTTTTCTTTGATCTGGGCATCAAGGAAGTTCATCTGCGGAGATCCCATGAATCCTGCAACGAAGAGGTTGCCCGGTTTCTGATAGAGATTCTGAGGTGTATCAACCTGCTGAACAACACCGTCTTTCATAACAACGATTCTGGTACCAAGAGTCATAGCCTCTGTCTGGTCATGTGTTACATAGATGATTGTTGCACCCAGTCTCTGGTGGATCTTGGAAATCTCGATACGCATCTGTACACGAAGTTTAGCATCCAGGTTGGAAAGAGGCTCATCCATAAGGAATACCTTAGGATTACGTACGATAGCACGTCCCATAGCAACACGCTGTCTCTGACCACCGGAAAGAGCCTTCGGTTTACGATCAAGAAGTTTCTCAAGGTCAAGAATTCTTGCAGCTTCACGAACTGCTTTATCAATCTGATCTTTCGGAACTTTACGAAGTTTAAGTCCGAATGCCATGTTATCATATACTGTCATATGAGGATACAGAGCGTAGTTCTGGAATACCATTGCGATATCACGGTCTTTTGGCTCTACATCGTTCATAACTTTGTCACCAATCTTTAAGGTACCGCTGGTGATTTCTTCCAGTCCGGCTACCATACGAAGTGTAGTAGATTTACCACATCCGGAAGGTCCTACGAAAATGATGAATTCTTTGTCTTCGATTTCAAGGTTGAAGTCTTTAACGGCTTCGAAACCGTTTGGATATGTCTTATTAATGTGCTGTAAAGATAAACTTGCCATTGTAAATTCCCTCCAAAATATTAAGTAAGTTTTGCTCGTGTTTTGAACTGTTATCAGTATACTGGAATTTCCCGGAGGAATCCAGAGTTGAATCTTACAAAGATTTCGGAGGTTTCTTGACAGATTGACGAAAAGCCCGGGAAGGTTTGGCAATCTGACAAAAACTGGCGGGATTTATCATTAAAAATATTATAGAAGATAAATTTTTGACTGGCAAGAAAACTTTTTGGTCAGATATTTAATAACCGCTGTATTTTGATGGCAGAGGATAACGAAATCAATGCCATGATTGCGGTGGAAATCCTGAATCAGGTGGTCTTCGATGGCGAGAAGCCAGAAACCGGGCAAGTCGGATAGTGACAGTGATGGCAATTATAAGAGTGTTGTAATCTATCAGAGGTCTACAACGGATGCACTGGATAAATATGTCCGCATAGATGCTGTATACGTTTCTGTTGGTGCTTGTGATGGCTGTGGAAGTGTTTGTACTTCTGTGTCGTGATGCTAAAAATCTGAAACTGACTGGTGTGGAGAAATCAGTATAGACTATGCAGGAGTCATCCGGGAAGAAGACATGGTACAGAATCGAAAAGACAATAATCCGAGTGGAATTGAGCTTGAACCATATGAAGAGCGAACGCTTCAGAATTTCCTTGAAAAGCTGCTTTCAGATACCTGGAAGATGGGATGGAAAATATGGCTGAAACGCAGATATATTTATATATGGAAGAATCGCAGGTAAAAATGAGCTGTCGGTAAATCCCGGCAGCCCATTCATTATAGGAATTTATCTGTGGTAAAAAAGGGGAGATCAGTTAATATCAGCATTTGGTGAAATACATGGAAATACCCTGTCCACCGCCAATGCACATGCTGATCATTGCATCTTTCTTGTCGGTTCTCATTAATTCATAGAGAACTTTTACGGTAAGGACGCAGCCTGTTGCGCCGATTGGATGTCCGATGGAGATGCCGCCACCGTAGATGTTGACTTTGTCTTTATCAAGACCAAGGTCTCTTCTTACAGCATAAGCCTGGCTGGCAAATGCTTCGTTGATCTCGAACATATCGATATCTTTCAGGTCAAGACCAAGTTTCTTGGCCAGTTTTTCACTGGAGAATTTCGGAGAGTAGCCCATCAGTTCAGCGTCAAAACCAGCAACTGCGAAATCAACGATTTTCAGTTTTGGTGTAACACCAAGTTCTTTGGCTTTGTCTGCAGACATAATAACAACTGCAGCAGCACCATCGTTGAGGCTGGAAGAGTTGCCGGCGGTAACAGTTCCGCCTTTTACGAAGCAAGGACGGAGTTTTGCCAGCTTTTCAAGGGTCTGGCCTTCTCTTGGACCTTCATCTGTGTCAAAAACAGTTACATTACCTTTGCGGTCTTTTAATTCAACAGGGAGAATTTCATCTTTAAATTTTCCTGCTTTGATAGCTGCTACGGCACGCTGATGACTTTCCAGAGCAAATTCGTCCTGCTCTTCTCTTGTTACGTTGTATTTTGCTGCCACGTTTTCTGCAGTTACACCGTTATGGTTTCCATCCAATGGCCAGGTCAGGATATCGATGACTCCATCCTCGAATACTTTGTGTCCCATACGTGCACCCCAGCGGGCATCTTTTACATAATACGGAAGCTGAGAAATATTTTCTGCACCTCCGGCAACTACTACATCAGCCTGTCCTGTCTGGATTTCCATAACAGCGTCAGCAATGGACTGTAAGGAAGAACCACACTGTCTGTTTACAGAATAAGCGGTTGTTTCTTTGGGCATGCCGGCTTTCAGGCTGATCGCTCTTGCTACAAATCCGTTTTCTGCAATCTGTCCAACCTGTCCGATAATAACTTCATCAACGTCTGCGGGCTGGATTCCTGCACGGTTAACAGCTTCTTTTACAACCATAGCACCCATGTCAATAGCAGAAAAACCTTTCAGGCTTCCACCGTAACTTCCTACAGGGAGACGTACACCACTTACAATTACTACATCTTTCATTACTCTTTTTCCTCCATATCTGTGATAAAATTCAGTCTGAATCAGTTTTATTAAACGATCATTCCGCCGCCAACGTTGATAACTTCAGAAGTGATATAAGCAGCTTCGTCAGATGCAAGGAAAGCAACCATGTTTCCAACATCAGAAGGTTTACCTGCATATCCCATAGGAATTCTCTGCATCATGCTGTCCCATGCAGCGCCGTCATTTACTTCTTTCAGTTTAAGAGTCATATCTGTTTCGATGAAGCCAGGGCAGATAACATTGCATGTGATGCCTTTGCGTGCGCTTTCACGTGCGGCAGTTTTTGTAAGACCTACAACACCTGCTTTTGCAGCAGCATAGTTAGCCTGACCGATATTTCCGAGCCAGCTTCCGGAAGAGATATTAATGATACGTCCGCTTCCCTGTGCACGCATATGCTTCAACGCTTCCTGTGTACCATAGAATACACCGGTCAGGTCAACGTCAATAACCATCTGCCAGTTTTCTACAGGCATTTTGTGGAGCATACCGTCACGGTTGATACCTGCGTTGTTTACCATGATATCCAGAGTTCCGTATGTGTCGATGGCGTATTTTATCAGAGCCTGTACTTCTTCCTGTTTGGAAACATTTACTGCGAAAGCAGAAGCAGTGCCGCCTTTTGCCACGATCTCAGCAACTGTATCATCTGCTGCAGCCATGTCTGCGATAACTACTTTGGCGCCTTCTTCAGCAAGTTTCATTGCGATTCCTTTTCCAAGGCCACGTCCGGAACCGGTTACGATTGCTACTTTGTCTTTTAATCTCATGATAATCCTCCTTGAATAATGAATAATTGTTTATATTTAATTTTTAATGGTTACGAATGATGTCTTTCAGTCCGTATGGAACTGCTTCTGAGAAGATCGCCGGATTCATTTCTTTCAGATTTTCGCTTATGACCGGTTTGAATTCCATCAGGTCAAGAATCTGAGTCTGAAGATCGATTCCAGGTGCAATTTCTGTAAGCACAAGTCCCTCCGGACGGAGTTCAAATACAGCACGCTCTGTAACGTAATGCATTTTCTGCCGTTTTTCTCTTGCAATCTTTCCGTTGTAGGAAATCTGCTGTACTTTATTTACAAATTTGATGAGGCTGCCTTCTTTGTTAATGTGGAGACGTCCGTCTTCAAAAGAGCAGTCGAGTCCTTTTCCTGTGAAGGAAGAGCAGAAGACAACATGTTTGGCATTTGTTGTGATATCAATAAAACCACCGGCGCCTGTAGGATTCGGGCCAAGTTTTGTTGCGTTAACATTTCCGTCAGGATCAATTTCGCCTGCGCCCATGTAGGTTACATCTACACCAGCACCGTTGTAATAGTCAAACTGGTCATCGTGCCTTAATAATGCAAAGTTGTTTTTGGCGATACCAAAATCAACTCCACCCATAGGAATGCCACCATAAATACCGGATTCTACAGTAACAGTAACGTCATCACCGACACCTTCTTCTGAAATAATCGGTCCTACCACATCGTTTGGAATACCGGTTCCGATATTCAAAACATCATCTACATGAAGTTCCATCAGGGCACGGCGTCCGATAACTTTACGAAGATTCAGTGGAAGCACATCAGATTCAGAAACCGGAACCTTGATATCACCGCAGTAAGCAGGATCAAAAGCGAAGCTGTGAGTCTGGCGGTGATCTTCTTCAGGATTCGGACACATAACAACTGCATCGATAAAAATTCCCGGAACAGTAACACGCTTGCAGTGGAGTGAACCTGCTTTTACTTTGTATTTCGCCTGAGCGATAACCTTGCCGCCAAATTTCTTGCAGGCCATAACTGCGGAAAATACTTCCAGCTGCATTGCTTCTTCATCTGTTGTGAGATTACCCATTTCATCCACATAGGTTCCTCGGATAATGCAGTAGTCGAGCGGAATCGGTTTATAACGCATGTACTCTTCACCGTCAATCGTGACAACGTCAACAATATCCGGGGCATCTTTTGTGATAGCATTCATCTTTCCACCGTCAATACGTGGATCAATAAAAGTTCCAAGACCTACCTTGGTGATTTTTCCGGGCTCGCCGCCTGCCATACTTCGGTACAGCTGAGCGAATTGTCCCTGAGGAATACAGTACGCAAGAATTTTGTTTTCTGCGATAAGCTTCATCATACGTGGCTGCAGACCCCAGTGCCCGCCGATGATGCGGTACAGCATTCCCTCATGCGAGAAGTGCTGAATACCTCTGTCGCGGTCACTCTGTCCACAGGAATGAACCAGTGTCAGGTGATTGGGACTTCCTGTCTCAAGAAAACGTTTCTCAACAGCTTTCAGAATGGTTTCTGATGCAGAAACCAGTGTCATACCAATTGTAGCAATGGTACTGTCATCTTTTATCATGGCTGCGGCTTCTTCGCCGGTCACAAATTTTGGTTTTTTCATAGTGCCCTCCTGTCAGATTTATTATTCATTCAGAACATTTTCCGAATAGCTCGTTTATTTACTTTTCCGTTAGGTGTCAGTGGGATTTCATCAGCAATAAGTATCCGTTTCGGAATTTTGTATTTTGCGATTTTTTTGCGAAGCAGCTCCTGTATTTTTTTCTCGTCCAGATTACTTTCGGGATCAAGCTTCACAAGAGCGGCGGCAACCTCACCGTAAACCTCGTCCGGGATACCTACAACGGCTGCTTCATTCACACCCTCCAGTTTGTAAATTTCATTTTCTACATCAAAGCTGCAGATTTTTTCTCCGCCGCGGTTGATCATATCTTTTTTGCGGTCTACAACAAACAGATAACCTTCTTTATTGAAATATCCAAGGTCTCCCGTTCCGAGCCATCCGTCCTTCAGGGAAGGCGTTTCTAATTTGTAGTAGGAAGTCAGGACGACGTTGCCATAGATCCATATCTCGCCGATCTCGCCGTCTTTTACCAAGTTTCCGTTATCATCTCTGATCTCGAAAACAGTTCCCGGCACCGGAAGTCCGGAAGAACCGATATAGGGACTGGTACTTGCATCTCCGGGAAAAATAGTGGCCGGAGATGTAGTCTCTGTAAGTCCATATACTGTATGGAAAACAGAGTGAGGAAGCCAGTTATGTATGGCAGCCAGCTTTTCCTTTGGCATGTTGCTGCTTCCGCAGGCGAACTGTTTCAGCGTCGGGAGAGAAGGAAAAGAATCCTTTTCTTCCAGAAGCATGGAAAATACAGTAGGCGAGGCGTGAAGGAAAGTAACATTGTGATCCTTTACGCACTGAAGAACCCTTCTGGCATTGAAGATTTTGTGCAGGTATAAAGTTCCTCCGCAGTGTACAAACAGACCAAGAAGCGCAACCATTCCTGTAACATGATAAATAGGAATAGGAATCACAGAAATATCATCGCTTGTAATGTTCAGGATTTTCTGATAAGTGGTCACGGCGTTCATAATATTGTAGTTTTTGATCACGACACCCTTGCTCTGAGAAGTTGTACCCGAAGTGAACATGATGATCGCATCATCAAAAGGATCATTGAATACAGGACTTTCACTGTCAGAATGATAAGCTTCCAGTCCGTAACCTTGTTCAATATCGGAACAGGCAATACGGTGAATACCCTGAGTTTCAAATTCTTCAAACCAGTCATAAAAGTCCTGATCGCAGATGATGCAGCTCACATCAGCTTTTTCTATTAAAGAAGCAACTTCCTGTTTCTTGTATTTGCTTGGGAGCGGAACAGTAACAGCTCCGAGCTTTAATAATGCGAGAAAAGCTACACAGAACTCCAGACAGTTGTACATCATCAGAGCAACATGACTGTTTCTCTCAACATGAAGTTCCTGATAAAGATAAGCGGCAAAAGAATCCGTCTTTGCCAGCAATTCTGTATAAGTACAGGGGCGATCATAGTTATCTACGATTGCTGTTTTGTCTGGAAAGGTATTTGCTGTGTTGCGCAGGGTTTCGTAAAGATTGCTGACCGTATTTGAATATAGAGAAACGGTTCTGTTAAAAATCGGCAACAACGTGTCGTTCATTACGTATGAAAAGATGTCTTTCCATAAAACGTTTCCGGAATACATAGGCGCCTCCTTTGAGAAATCGGTTTCGTTATATGAGTTATATTATTGTATTGAGAAAATAAAGTCAATCTGTATAATTGCACGAAAATTAATGCAAAAATTAGTTGAAAATGACAAAATGAATAAAAATACACAAATGATGGTTGAATTCTATGTGCGAAACGACTATAATCGCATTATCAACAAACGAAAACGCTTTCTGCCAAAGAAAAAGAAATTATGAAATTTAATATGAAAACGTTATCTAAAAGGAAGGAGGATTCAAGATAGAAAATGGAACTCGACTTAAGTGGAAAAAAAGCCATTGTAACAGGTGGCGGACGTGGATTATGCAGAAGTATTGCGGAAGCATTACATGATTCAGGTGCAGAAGTTATCCTGATTGGAAGCTCCGGATCTGCAGTAAAAGCAGCAGAAGAAATGAATGAATATGGTGCAAATGTATATGCAGTAACAGGAAATCTTGGAGACAGACAGGAAATTATATCTATATTTAACAAATGTATGGACCTGTTTGATGAGAGAGTAGACATACTTGTTAATGGTGCTGGGGTTCAGTTTCGCAGTGACGCGGTTGATTTTCCGGCTGAGGAATGGGAACGTGTAATATCCATTAATCTAAGTGCGGTGTTCTATTTATCACAGATGGTAGGAAAGGTAATGATTGAACATAAGTATGGCAAGATCATCAACATTGCCTCTATGACTTCTTTTTTTGGTAGTGAACGTATTCCGGCATATACCGCATCAAAAGCAGGAATTGCTCAGTTGACAAAAGCTCTTTCAAATGAATGGGCAAGGTCAGGTGTAAATGTAAATGCTATTGCACCTGGCTATATGGCAACAAAACTTACGCAGGATATTAAAGAAAAGAATCCGAAACAGTATCAGGAAATAACTTCCAGGATTCCTGCCGGCAGATGGGGAACTGGCGAAGATCTGAAAGGGCTGGCTGTATTTTTGGCTTCTGATGCATCGGCGTATATTTCTGGGGCGGTCATTCCAGTCGATGGAGGGTATTTAGGAAAATAAGGAGGGCAAACTGTAATGAATACTGGAATTTTAATACAGGCGATCATCAATGGTATCATGGTCGGCGGAATTTACGCCATGATTGGTATGAGCCTCAATATGATTTTCGGTGTTATGAAAATCGTAAACTTCTGTCAGGGTGAACTTTTGATGGTAAGTATGTATATTACATATCTATTTTACTCTGAACTTGGTATAGAACCATTTATTGCAATTCCGCTGGTTGCGGTGATTATGTTTGCGCTGGGTGCATTAATCCAGTCCACACTGATCACAAGATCTATTAAAGAGGATGGAGATCAGAACGTACTTTTCCTCACCTGCTGTCTTGGAATTTTCCTTTCTAATACAGCACTGTTACTTTTTAAATCAGATTATCGTACAGCAGAGAGTGTTTTCTCAAATAAAATCGTGACTGTTGGAAATATGAACATCAGTGCACCGAAATTACTTGGTTTTGTTGTTCTCTGTATAACAACAGTTCTTATTTTCCTTATGCTGTATCATACAAAAATTGGTAAACAGATTCGTGCGACGTCTCAGAATGCTATTGGTGCACAGGTAACTGGTATCAAAACAAAAGTTGTTTATGCATGTACATATGGACTTGGAGCAGCAATTGCTGGTATCGCAGGCGCATGTCTGATGTCATATTATTATGTATATCCGGCAGTTGGTAATATCTACGGAACCCGTTCATTTATCGTTGTAACCATGGGTGGACTTGGAAGCGTTGTTGGTGCTTTCTTTGGAGGAATTGGCTTAGGTGTTATGGAAACGGTTGGTTCAGCAGTAGTTGGCGCAGCTTTTAAAGACACACTGGTATTCATTGTATTCATTTTAATCTTAGTTGTAAAAGAAAATCTGAATATTAAAAAGAGAAAGGGGTAAGTGAGATGAAAAGGAAATTTGGAATCCGTCAGATATTATTGCTTGCATTGATTCTGATATGCATGATCGTTCCGAGTTTTGTAAAAACACCATATATGCTGGGTATTTTTGTAACTACATTTTATATTGGCTGTGGAACTCTGGCATGGAGTGTTCTTGGAAGTCTTACTGGCGAAGTTTCTCTTGGACATGCAGGTTTTATGGGACTTGGCGCTTATATTGGAGCATTACTTATGAATAATCACCACATTACACCGTGGGTTGGAATGATTATTGCATTTGTGTTTGTAGGACTTCTTGCAGCATGTCTTATGGCACCGTGTTTTGTACTTTCAGGTTCTTATTTTACACTTGTAACAATTGCATTTTCAGAGGCATTCAGAAACCTTTTTACAAACTGGGATTATGCAGGAAAAGGTCAGGGAATCCTGGTTCCGCTGAAAGAGCAGGGAATGTACAGTATGCGTTGGGCATCAAAAATCCCTTACTATTATATAGCATTGCTTATGTTTATTTTATTCTACGTTATTCTTCGTAAGATAGACAAGTCAAAACTTGGATATGCATTAAAGACTATCAGAGAAGATGAGGAAACTGCAAATGCGGTAGGAATCAATCCTTTCAAATATAAATTCATCGCAACATTTATCAGTGCAGGTCTTATTGCTGTTGTTGGTGTATTTTATGCAAATTATATTGGATATATCAACCCGGATATTATGAAACAGTCACAGGCACTGAATTATGTGATGCCAGCTATCATTGGTGGAATCGGAAGCATCACAGGACCTCTTTTAGGTGCAATTATTCTGACTCCGTTGTCCGAGTTCCTGAATGCATCACTTTCCAGCATTGCAGGTGGATTAAACCTGGTTGTTTATGCAGTAATTGTAATTGCAGTTATTGTTTTCCGCCCAACTGGTATCATGGGCTGGTACGATCACAGCAAATTTAAGAAAAATGTTAATGCAAAATTAGACGCTGTTGACGCGAAATTGTTTGGAAAGAGGGGGTGAGAAGATGCCAGAGCTTTTGGAAATCAAAAATCTTTCAAAAAACTTTCATGGACTGAAAGCGGTAAGTGATGTGAGTTTTACCGTAGAAAAAGGCAGCATTACAGGAATGATAGGAAGCAATGGTGCAGGAAAAACAACAGTATTTAATATGATCAGTGGTGTTCTGACACCTTCCAGCGGTTCTATTATTTATCAGGGAAAAGATATTACCGGAACAAAAGCATGTAAATATACCGGAATGGGAATTGCAAGAACTTTCCAGATTATGAAGCCACTTAGAAATATGACGGTTCTTGATAATGTTGTTTCAGGTGCTATTTTTGGAAGAAAACATCTTGGAACTGCAGAAGCAAGAGATTATGCAGCAGAGATTCTGGAATTTACAGGATTATATGACAAAAAGGATCTTTATCCGAAGGATATGGGTACTCCCTATAAGAAACGTCTGGAAGTAGCGAGGGCACTTGCAACAGATCCGGAACTTCTTCTTCTGGATGAGGTTATGGCAGGATTGAATCCTACAGAGACAGACGAAGCTGTAGAACTGTTCAGAAAGATCAATGATCAGGGAACAACGATTCTTCTGATTGAGCACATTATGCGTGCTGTTGCAAGCCTTTGCCAGAAAGTTGTTGTTATGCATCATGGTGAAAAAATTACTGAGGGTACACCAGAACAGGTTATGAACGATCCATACGTAATTGAGATATACCTTGGAAAGGAGGAAGACTGATGGCTGAAAATTATTTCCAGGTAGATAAAATCAGTGTTAAATATGGGGATATTCAGGTTCTCTGGGATATCAGTTTTGAAGCCGCAAAGGGCGAGATCATTGCGCTGGTAGGCAGCAATGGTGCCGGAAAAAGTACAGCAGTAAAAGCCGCCAGTGGACTTGTAAAAACCTGCGGAGGAAAGATTACATTTGATGGACAGGATGTTACCGGAGGAAATTGCCGTAGTTTTATTGATCATGGCATTATTCTCTGTCCGGAAGGAAGGCAGCTTTTCCCACAGATGACAGTGTATGAGAATCTGGAGATGGGTGCCTGCAGCAAAGAAGCAGAAGCAAAGAAAAAAGATACAATTGAGAAAATTTATACATGGTTTCCGAAATTGAAAGAAAGATCCAAACAGATGGCCGGAACACTGTCAGGTGGTGAACAGCAGATGGTTGCTTTCTCAAGAGGTATGATGGGATTGCCGAAACTGTTAATGATGGATGAGCCATCGCTGGGACTTGCACCGACGATTGTAGATGATATTTTCAAGATCGCAAAACGTGTCGCAAAAGAATCGGGACTTACAATTGTGTTGGTTGAGCAGGATGTAAGAAAAGCTCTTAAACTGGCCAACAGAGGCTATGTACTTGAAAATGGTGTTATAAATATCAAAGGAACGGCAGAGGAACTGCTGAACAATGATGAAGTAAAGAAAGCATATTTGGGAATTTGAAACAATATTATGTATTTTACCCGGATTGGGCCGGGCGAAAATAAGAAAAAATGGAGGGTTTTTACATGAAGAAAAAGGTAGTAGCAGTCGCAATGGCAACAGCAATGATGGCTTCCTCACTGGCAATTGGAGGAGCAACAGTTTATGCAGCAGATGATTCGATCGTAATTGGCGCTGTATACCCGATGACAGGAGATTTGGCTGACTCCGGTAAGACAATGCAGCAGGGGATTGATATGGCTGTTGAGGAAATTAACGAAGCAGGTGGCATTGACGGGCAGGAAGTAGAAGTAATTTATGGCGATTCCAAGGGTGATTCTGCAACAGGTATGACAGAGGCAGAAAGACTTATCACACAGGAAAATGTAGATGTTCTTATTGGCTGCTATCAGTCAGGCGTAACTGTAACAGTTGCACAGATCGCTGAGCAATATGGGGTTCCACTTATTACAGCAAATGCGACATCTGATGCTCTTACAGCAAATGGATATCAGTATTTCTTCAGACTTGCACCTACAAATATGATGTTTGTACGAGATATGGTTGACTTTATTAAAGATGCATCTGAAAAAGACAGCAATGTTGCAGGTAAATCTGTAGCTGTATTTACAGACAACTCTGAAGTTGGACAGCAGACATGTGAATGGGCTAAATACTGGGCAGAAGAGAATGATATTGATTATCTTGGAGAAATCCTTTATACATCAGGCGCAGCAGATCTTTCGTCAGAAGTTCTTCAGCTGAAATCCATGAATCCAGATGTTGTTATAGCAGATAGCTATGTATCTGATGCTATTCTCTTTACAAAGACTCTGAATGAGCAGGGATACAATCCAAATATAATCATCTGCAAGGGTAACGGATTTACGGAAGCAGCTTATCTTGATGGTGTTGGTTCACTGGCAAATGGAATCGTTGTTGCAACAGAGTTTGTTGTTGGTTCCAAGGGACAGGAAGTTACAGATAAATACAAAGAGAAATACGGCGAAGATATGAACGGTCATTCAGCAGAAGCTTATACAACCACATGGGTTCTTATCGATGCATTTAAGAACATCAAAGAAGCTGGTGGAGAAATCGGAAGAGATTCTGTCAGAGATGAACTTGCTCAGATTAAGATTGATAAAGAGTTCTCAAATGGACAGGAAATTATTCTTCCATATGACACAATTTCCTTTGACGAAGATGAATTCAATGGCAGTCCATATCTTAACCAGAACCTTTCTGCAACTCTGACTGTTACACAGATTCAGGATCAGCAGTATACACCAATTTGGCCATATGACATCGCAGGAGCAGATCTGGTTTACCCGGCTGAATACAAATAAAAGTAGCAAGACATATGTTTATTAAAAAGTAAGCTGACAGGTGAAACCATAATACGGACATGTAGAGTGGTTTCGCCTGTTTTTTTGCTTTTGAACCTTGGATTAGGGACAAAAACAGGTTGATTTTGGAAGTGGGATAATGTAAAATTTAAATAAAAGAGGTCTAGTATATGAAAAACGGCAAATATAGTATTTCTGATGTAGCAGAAATGCTGGGCGTTTCAAAGTCAACAGTTTCCCGTGTAATTAATGGAAATACAGGCGTTGGGCCTGAACTCCGCAAAAAAGTTATGGATTTTGTGGAAGAAATCGGATATCAGCCTAATACAATTGCGCAGAGCTTGAGTAAAGGACACATGAATATTGTTGCGCTGATACTGGGAGATGTTAGAAACCCATTTTATGCAGATCTTGCATTCAGGATTCAGCAGATTTTGAATAATCAGGGTTATATGGTAATGACACTGAACAGCGAATACAACATTGAGCGTGAACTAGAATTTTTAGGATTGACTGAACAGTTTAATTTTGCCGGTCTGATTTTGATAACAGCTCAGGAAGAGAAAATCGAAGAAAAACTGAAAACGATGGATATTCCCAAGGTACTGGTTAACAGAATTTTGCCTTCATATAAGGGTGATTCTGTCCTTATTGACAATTTTCAGGCAGGATATCAGGCAACTATGCATCTGATTGAACTGGGACACCGGCATATTGGATTTATCAAGGGTCCAGGGGTGTCTTCTGCATCCAGTCAGCGTTTTGCTGGATACAGACAGGTAATGCAGAACTACGGTCTGCCATTTGAAGAGAATTTTGTATTTGAAAGTGATCTGAAATTAGAGACGGGACGAAGTCTGGCTGATGATTTTTGCAAACTGGAAAAACGCCCAAGTGCAATGGTAATAGTTAATGATATGACTGCGATTGGTTTTATGGATGGATGCAGGAATGCAGGAATCCGTATTCCGGAAGATCTGTCGATTGTAAGTTTTGATAATATTGCAATGGCGTCCATGTATGGCATTGAACTGACGACAATCAGTCAGCGTGTAGATGAAATGGGCGAAAAGGCAGCACATCTGATGTTGAAACAGTTGAATGACAAAGATGCGAAGCCGGAACGTATTATCATGGAACCTACATTGATTGTCCGAAAAACGACATGTGAGCATACGGAAAGTTAGTGTATAATATTATCAACAGAAAGTGGTGGCATAATAAATGCGTAAAATGAAGCGGGTGGAAGATTCCCGAACAGAAAATACATATCTTATCATGAAAAAACATATTAACTGCTACGGCAGGCTTTTTGGTGGTGTGCTGATGCAGTGGATTGATGAGATGGCAGGAATTGTAGCCCGTCGTCATGCTGGCACTATTGTTACGACTGCCTGTGTGGATAATCTGAATTTTAAGGCGGGAGCTTATCTCGGAGATGTGGTTGTACTGATCGGGAAGATGACATATGTAGGTCGGACTTCTATGGAAGTCAGAATCGATACTTACGTAGAAGATGCTGATGGAACCCGTAAGATTATTAACCGTGCGTATGAAGTTATGGTAGCACTGGATGAGAATGACAATAAGGTGGAAGTGCCGGGACTGATTGTAGAAACAGAATCGGAAAAGGCAGAATGGCTCGGCGGTGAAAAACGATACGCATTACGTAAAGAACGGCGAAGAGAAGGATATTGAGAAATAATGATGAGGCTGCAGGAAGTTCCTGCAGCCTTGTTTTAAGTTACTGATAGTAACTGTTCACTGGTAATATCCCATCACTGAATGTGATTTGGAACGGATTTTGACCAAGTTGCCCAGTATTTCTCCATGATGATATACGCATAAAAGCACACTTTCTTATCTTTTGCATACCCTAACAGAAGAAGTCTGTAAAGGAGTCTCCACATGAAAAATAAAAAATGGATCTCACTGGCGGCAGCGATTGTTCTGGCGGTGACTGCACTGCCGATGACGGCTTTTGCTGCAAAGAAAGACGGAGAAGAGAAACCTGTAAAAGTCACTTTAAATGAGGTGGCGCACTCAATCTTTTATGCACCGCAGTATGTGGCAATCGAAGAGGGATATTTTGCGGAAGAAGGACTTGACCTGACACTTGTAACCGGGTTTGGGGCGGATAAAGTTCTGACTGCACTGATTTCCGGCGAGGCAGATATCGGTTTCATGGGAGCGGAAGCGTCGATTTACGCATATCAGGAAGGCGCAACCGATCCGGCGGTGAATTTCGCCCAGCTTACCCAGCGTGCGGGAAATTTCCTTGTGGCAAGAGAGGGAATGCAGGACTTTAAGTGGGAAGATTTGAAGGGAAAGAAAGTTCTTGGCGGACGTAAGGGTGGCATGCCGGAAATGGTATTTGAATATATCCTTCGAAAAAACGGTCTTGATCCACAGAAGGATCTGACGATCGATCAGAGCATTGATTTCGGATCTACAGCGGCTGCCTTTACAGGAGATAAAACAGCTGATTTCACTGTGGAATTTGAACCATCGGCAACCGCACTGGAAAAAGAGGGGGCGGGATATGTCGTTGCCTCGCTGGGAGTGGATTCCGGCTATGTGCCATACACTTCCTACAGTGCAAAGACCAGCTACATGGAAAAAAATCCGGAGATCATCCAGAAGTTCACCAATGCACTTCAGAAAGGCATGGAATATGTGCAGAGCCACACACCGGAAGAGATTGCCGAAGTCATTGCACCGCAGTTTGCGGAAACGGATCTCGACATAGTCACGACGATCGTGAAACGTTATTATGAGCAGGATACATGGAAATCTGACCTGATTTTTGAAAAAGAAAGCTTTGAACTTCTGGAGGATATTCTCGAGGATGCCGGAGAACTGAATGAACGCGTATCATACGAAGATCTTGTGACAACCGAATACGCTGCAAAAGCAGCTGAAAAATAAAACAGCAAAAGTCCCTGAGGTCTGATATGACCTTATGGGACTTTTGAGTCTGTTTACGGATGTTTCCAGTCTTCTGTTTTCTTTTGGGCATTTTTGATCTGAGGAGGCAGATAATGATAAACCGTCTCATAAGACGTTAACGCATCCTCATTTACCGGAGCCGAAGGAATCAGGCCGGTGCAGTCCTGAGCGGATGCGGAATTTGACAGAAAATCATAAGAATCAATGCTCTCCTGGTTGGAAGGCGAAGAGTTGTGCGGGATTTTATTTTTCATAAATAAATGCTCCTTTATAATGATAAGTAGTAATTATGACCAGGTTGCTGTGAACGGAGTGAACAGTAGCACTATTCAGAAAGTAGTATCCCGCAAGTGCAAAAAATATATTCAAAAATATGCAGAAAAAGGTAAAATAAAAGATGAAATTATGTATAGGTGCACTGGCTTTTGCATTGATGATTCCGATAAGCGGATGTTCTGCTTCGATTTCTTTACCTTATAAGTTGTCATGCCATTCTTTACGGAATTTTAACGGGGTGCAGCCTTCGTGCTTTTTAAAGAGATTGATATAATGGCTGACCTGGTGAAAACCACAGGAATAAGCAATTTCTTCTATAGATCTATCTTCATATTTTAAAAGTGTTTTTGAATGATTCAAACGCGTAACAATAAGATATTCATTTGGCGGCATGCCAATGTATTTTTTGAATTCACGTGCCAGATGAAATTTGCTGATTCCTGTAAGATCAGCAAGGTCTTCGAGGCACAAAGGTTCTGAAAAATGTTGATCAATTTCTTTCAGGACTGTTTTTAAATAGTCGGGCATAAAACCAAGACCAAGACTTTCTGTATCATTTTCAATCAGGATACGTGTCAGAATATCGGTGATCAGGCAAGAGGAAAGGATTTCTGAATGGAGATTCTTTCTTTGCGTAATAGAAAGGATTCTGCGCATGGTACTTTCCATAAAAAAAGGATCAAGAGAATCCAGAATATGAAAATTATTCCGCATAAATTCTTCATAGTAGCCGAGTGCGGAGGGGCCATTAAAATGAAGCCACAGAAATTCCCAGTTCTGGTTTTGCAGACATTCATAGTGATGGTGTTCCATGCAGTTTATGTATGCGGTGGTTCCCGGATGCAGGGAATACTGACTGCCGTGATATTTCAGTAATCCCTTACCACGAAGTGTGTAGATGATAAGGAAACTGTTCAGGTTTTCTCTTTCGGTGAAATAGGGGGAGGAAGTACAGAAATCCCCCACTTCCTGCACATAGAAAAAAGTCTGGCGCGCTCTGGGCGTGGCCGTATTAATAAAACGAATCGAGTCATCGCTCCAGGTCAGATCCAGCTTTTCCATATATTTATGAGGCGATATATTTTGCATAAAAACTCCTTTAAACACATAGCAAGATATTGATATTTTGTGCCAATATAAACTAATGTAGTTTAGATTATATCAGCTTATAATAAGCATGTAAACAAAAAGAAACAAGATAAATTGAGAACAAGATATTTATATAAGGAGTATGCGAAATGAGCGGATTGACAAAAATCAAACCACCGAAAAAAGCACGCATCGGACTTTACAGTGCGGGATTAAATACTTATTGGGGACAGTTTGAAGGATTGTATGACTGCCTCATGGGGTATAACAGATTTATTGAGAAAAGACTCAGCGAATGGGGCGAAGTGTTCAATTTCGGAATGGTAGATACAGAGGAAAAAGGCCGCGAAGCAGGTGAATTTTTCAATAAGAATAATGTTGATATTGTATTCTCACATGCGGCAACCTATTACGCAAGTGCAACAGTACTTCCGGTTCATCAGATCAACAATGCGCCTGTTATTATATTAAATCTGCAGCCAACTGCGGAAATGGCATATGATACTACCGGCACAGACCGATGGCTGGCACAGTGTGTCGGATGTTCCATTCCGGAAATTTCCAATGCCTTTAATCGTTCGGGCATTCCATTCCGTGCAGTAAACGGACTTCTTGGTCTTACAGAAACACCTGATTTTGCAAAGGCAGATGAAGTAACCAGTGAAAGACCGGAAGCAGTCAGAGCATGGAAACAAATTGAGGAATGGTGCAGGGCAGCCGCTGTAAAACGAAATCTCAGATGGGCGAGATTTGGCTTTCTGGGGGGATATTACAGTGGAATGCTGGATATGTACAGCGATTTCACGATGCTGCAGGCACAGACGGGAATGGATATAGAAGTTCTGGAAATGAGCGATCTTGACGCATATCTCAAAACGGTTACAGATGCAGAAGTGCAGAACAAACTGAAAGAGATACAGGATTTCTTTGAAATTTCAGGAGATTCGCCATCAGATCCGATTGCAAAAAAACCTACAAAAGAGCAGCTTACATGGTCAGCAAAGGTTGCAATCGCACAGGAAAAAATGGTGCGAGACAGAGATCTGGACAGTGTTTCTTATTATTATCATGGAAGAGATGATTATCTGGAAGAAGTTCAGAGTGGATTTATTGTAGGATTTTCACTGTTGAATGCACAGGGAATTGCCTGTGCCGGTGAAGGTGATATAAAAACAGCTCTGGCAATGAAAATTGCAGATATCTGCGGAACCGGTGGAAGCTTTTGTGAGATTGTTGCAGCCGATTTTAACAGAGATACCATGATCCTCGGACATGATGGGCCATTTCATTTTGCAATATCGAAAGGCAAACCAATTTTACGTGGAATGGGTGTTTATCATGGCAAACGTGGAAGTGGCGTTTCCGTAGAGGCAAAGGTAAGGCCGGGAGCAGTGACAACTCTTGGGGTAACGCAGACAGGGGACGGAAAATTAAAATTCAATATCAGTGAAGGTGAGGCAATCGATGCACCGATTTTACTGAATGGAAATACATCCACTCACATTCGGTTCAGTCAGAAACCGGCAGAATATATGGATCGCTGGTTCACAGAAGCACCAACTCATCATCTTGCTCTGTCTGTCGGACATAATGCAGGACTTTTTAAGAAGATAGCAGAGCTTATGAATATTCCATATGCAGTATATTAAAGAAAATACTTACACGGACGTGTTTAAGTATAAAATTACAATTTCATTCTAAAGGAGGAAAAGAAATGAATAAGAAAGTGATCAGTGCGCTTCTCTGTGGAGCAATGGTTCTCGGAACCGTATCACCTGTATTTGCTGCGGGAACAGCAGAAGGAAAGACATTTGCAATTGTTACAAAAGCAGCCGGTAATCCGTACAATGAAAAAGAGGCACAGGGATTTAAGGAAATTATCGAGGCAGAAGGTGGCACAGCAATCATAAAACACCCGGAAACAGCAACTGCTGATGCACAGATTTCCGTAATCCAGTCACTGATTTCACAGCAGGTTGATGGAATCTGTATTGCAGGAAATGATGAGAATGCACTTCAGGCAGCACTGGAAGATGCTATGAATGAAGGCATCAAAGTTTCCTGTCTTGATGCTAAAGTCAACCCGGACAGCCGTATGACATTTGTAAATCAGGCCGGTGTAAAAGAAATCGGTGAAGCACTGATGGATGCAGTCCTTGACATTTCAGGCGGAGAAGGACAGTGGGCAATCGTGTCTGCAACATCTCAGGCTACAAACCAGAATGCATGGATCGATGCCATGAAAGAAGTCATGAAAGAAGACAAATACAGCAAGCTGGAGCTTGTTGAAGTAGCATATGGAGATGATGAACCACAGAAATCTACAGACGTTACACAGGCACTGTTACAGACATATCCTGATCTGAAGGTTATCTGCGCACCGACAACAGTTGGTATCGCCGCAGCCGCAAAAGTCCTTCAGGACAATGGTTCTTCCTGCAAGCTGACAGGTCTCGGACTCCCTTCTGAAATGTCAGAGTACATTGGTGATGATGACGCACATTCCTGCCCGTATATGTTCCTGTGGAATCCGGAAGATGTAGGACGTCTGGGCGCCTATACATCTATTGCGCTTGTAAACGAAGAAATCACCGGTGCAGCTGGCGACAAGTTTACAGCAGGCGACCTTGGAGACTACGAAGTTACAGAGGCATCCGATGGCGGTACAGAGGTTATTCTCGGCTCTCCGTTCAAATTTGATCCGTCCAACATTGATGAGTGGAAAGACGTTTATTGATCAGGCGCTAATTACATTTATATAAACCCTTGGAAACAGGACTGCTGTACTGCTACTACGGCAGTCCTGAACTTTATGCCAAAGTATGCGAGAGAAGCTGCCAGTGGCAGGTTCTCTGTATAGTGAAAAATGCAGGAGGTACGGATATGATCAAAGCATTTACAATGAAATTGTATGAAGGACAGGAACAGGAATACGAGAGACGTCACAATCTGCTCTGGACGGAAATGAAAGATATGATACATGCATATGGCGGAAAAAATTATTCCATTTTTCTGGATAAAGAAACACTCACATTATTTGGGTATATAGAAATAGAGGACGAAAAACGCTGGAGTGAGAGTGCAGACACAGAAATCAACCGTAAATGGTGGGATTTTATGGCAGATATTATGGAAACAAATCCAGATAACAGTCCGGTATGCAAGGATCTCCATCCGGTTTTTCATCTGGATTAAGAGGAAATCTTCAAAATTTAACATAAACCCTCGATTATGAACATTGACGATTTACCTTCTTTTATGACAAAATAACTATAACGGATAATGCAGGATTACCGGGCGTGAAACATCGCCTGGTTTTCCGCGTTTACAAAAAACATATGGGAGGAATGAGAATGGCAAAGAAAAGAAAATGCGGTGTGCTGCTTCCGGTCAGCAGTCTGCCGTCAAAATATGGAATCGGATGCTTTGACAAAAAAGCATATGAGTTTGTGGATGCGCTGAAAGAAGCAGGACAGAGTTACTGGCAGATTCTGCCTCTTGGTCCGACAAGCTACGGCGATTCTCCGTATCAGTCATTTTCCACATTTGCAGGAAATCCATATTTTATCAGTCTGGAAGAACTGATAAAAGAAGGTGTCCTGACAAAAAAAGAATGTGAGAGCGTGGATTTCGGAACAGACGAAGCAAGCGTTGATTATGCGAAATTATATGAAGGACGTATGATTTTGCTCCGTAAAGCATATGAACGCAGCAACGTATGCATGGATTCGGAATTTCGCAGATTTCAGGAAGAAGAGGCATGGTGGCTGAAAGATTATGCACTTTTTATGGCAGTGAAGAAACGCTTCGACGGTATTCCGTGGAGCGAATGGGCTGAGGACATCCGTCTCCGCTGGCAGAATGCGCTCGATTATTACAGAGAAGAAATGTATTTTGAAATCGAATTTCAGGAGTATATGCAGTTCAAATTCCGCCAGCAGTGGATGAAACTGAAAGCTTATGCAAATGAAAAAGGTATCCGGATTATTGGTGATATCCCGATTTATGTGGCAATGGACAGCGCTGATACATGGGCAAGTCCGTGGCTCTTTAAACTCGATGAGAAAAACTGCCCGACACAGGTAGCGGGATGCCCGCCGGACGGATTTTCCGCAACAGGACAGCTCTGGGGAAATCCACTGTACAACTGGGAGGTGCATCGCAATTCTGGATATGAATGGTGGGTAAAACGAATCGCAAATTGTTTCCGTCTGTATGATGTAGTGCGAATCGACCATTTCCGCGGATTTGATGAATATTATGCAATCCCGTATGGTGATAAGACGGCAGAAAACGGCTGGTGGGAAAAAGGTCCGGGAATCGAGCTGTTCCGTACGATTTCAGAAAAACTCGGACATCGTGAGATCATTGCAGAAGATCTCGGCTATATGACCGATACGGTTAAGAGACTGGTCGAAGAAAGCGGCTACCCGAATATGAAGGTCATCGAATTTGCATTCGACGAGCGCGATACGGGTAATGCAAGCGATTATCTGCCACATAATTATTCGAGAAACTGCGTGGTTTATACAGGAACTCATGACAATGAGACTCTGGTATCATGGCTTGATAATATTACACCACAGGAGCGCAGACAGGTTCGTAAATATCTGAACAACTTCCATGATTCGGGCAAAGAACTTTGTGACGATCTGATATGTCTTGTGATGCAGAGCGTAGCTGATCTTTGCATCGTACCGATGCAGGACTATCTGGGACTTGATAATTCCGCACGAATGAATCAGCCGTCCACACTTGGAAAGAACTGGAAATGGCGTTTGAAAGAAGGACAATTTTCTAAAGGACTGCAGGAAGAAATGCTGGAGCTTGCAGGTCGCTATGGAAGATTATAATAAATTATATAAAACAGCCCCCGGTATTGAACCGGGGGTAAAATTTATTCCGCAAGATAATATACAGAGGAATACGCCGGCAGAGTCAGAAGGATTCTGCCGTCTTTGATTGTTTTTGCAGCACCTTTGCGTTTTTGTGTGCCGCCATAAACGGCCAGATTGCTGTTTAGAAGTTCTTTTAATTTCTGCGTATCAGAAAGTTTCAGTTCATATATCTGTTCCTGATCAGAGAAATTAAACAGAGAGAGGATGCGCTCTTTTTTACTGCTTCGTTCGAAGACATAAATACAGCGTCCTTCCTGATGGCAGTCTATCCATCGGAAACCGTCAGCCTCATAATCTTTTTCCCAGAAGGCGGAATGCTCCAGATACAGTTTATTCAGATCTTTCATAAAATGTGCGAAAGCATCATGAGCCGGATAATCAAGAAGCATCCAGTCCTGTTCTCTTTTTTCGTCCCATTCGCGGAACTGCCCGATCTCATTTCCCATAAAATTCAGCTTTTTACCCGGGTGTGCATACATGTACATATACAGCGAACGTGCCTGTGGAAATTTATTTTCATAATCACCGCTCATTTTCTGCATGATCGTCGCTTTGCCATGAACCACTTCATCGTGGGAGAGTGGGAGCAGAAAACGGGCATCATAATAATACATCATAGAGAAGGTGAGCTTATGATAATTTTCCGGACGGTATTCCGGCGCAGTGCGGAAATAATTGAGTGTGTCATTCATCCATCCCATATCCCACTTGTAATCGAAGCCAAGACCTCCCTGATCGACAGGATCGGTCACCTTCGGGAAAGAAGTGGAATCTTCGGCGGCGAGAATGACAGAAGGGTGCATTCCTTTCAGCCCCTGATTCATATACTGGAGAAATTCTACGGCATTCAGATTGACACCACGTGCCGGATCGCCCTGCCAGTAGATGGCACGGCTGATTGCATCCATGCGGATACCGTCCATATGAAATTCACTTATCCAGTAGTTGGCGCAGGACTGCAGGAAACTTCTTGTTTCACCACGGGAGTGCATGAAGTTGCAGCTTCCCCATTCACTGACACCGACAGCGGAATTTGGATATTCAAAAAGAGCCGTTCCGTCATAATTTGCAAGTCCGTAGGAGTCCACTGCAAAATGTACCGGGACAAAATCCATCAGGACACCGATGCCATGTCTGTGGCAGGCATCAACAAAAGCTTTTAGCTGATCCGCGGTTCCGTAGCGGGAAGTCGGGCTGAAAAATCCGGTTGCCTGATAGCCCCAGGATTCGTCACACGGATATTCATTCAGCGGCATGATCTCCAGATAGTTATATCCATTTTTAACAAGGTAAGGGATCAGGATGTCGATCATTTCTTCATAGTTGTACCAGTCGTCCGCTTTGGCAGAAGGCTTGCGAAAAGAACCGAAATGGATCTCATAAATATTGAGAGGCTTTTTGCGGCAGTCACTGCGGTTCTGCATCCACTGGCTGTCTTTAAATTTGTATTTGTTCATATCACGGATGATGGAGGCGCTGTTCGGACGGAGTTCCATACCGAAGCCATATGGATCGCAGTGCTCCACAGCATTTCCACTTCGATCATAAATGCGGTATTTGTACATCTGTCCGGCTTTTGCCTGTGGAACATAACATTCCCAGAAATTTCCGTCAGATACTTTGTTCATATCCCATTCCTGCCAGTCATTAAATTCTCCGATCAGGGCAATGCGTGAAGCAGAAGGGGCAAACGTATGAAAAGTTACACCCTGTTTTTCTGTGTGGGCGCCGAGATATTTGTAGGCATCAAAAATTTTTCCTGTATAAAATCCGTAAAAATCCATAGTATTCTCCTTGCAGATAATAGACATTGGTTGTGTAGTTTAGTATACTATAAAAAGAAAAACACCGCCTGTCTACCGACGATTTCGGACAAGTGGCGGATAACCGACGATTTTCAAAAACTGTCGGAAAAGGAGAACAGTCATATGGATATCAGAATAGAAAAAACAGAAAAAGCAATTCGAAATGCATTTCTGGAACTACGCGCAGCGAAACCGCTGGAAAAAATTACCGTGAGAGAGCTGTGCAGTCTGGCATGCATTAACAAGTCAACATTTTACAGTCATTATGAGGATATCTATGCATTGTCACAGACACTTGAATCCGAGACGATCACGGCTGTTCTGACCAATATTTCCAGACAGCAGGAGGCACCGTTTAAAGATCCGGATGTGTTTACGAGAAATCTGTATATCGCGTTGGTATCCAATCATTCGCTGATCAATATTCTGTTTTCCGGTACAGAAAAAAGCCATCTGGGCGATTGTCTGGAAGCAGAACTGAAACGTCTGATTAAAGAAAACTTTCCGGAATACCAAAATGATCCGGAAAAAGATATTATGCTGTCGTTCTGCATTCAGGGATGCTTCCATGCATATCTGAACAATCAGGACAAGGAGCTGGATACGTTGATCCGCGTCAGCGAAGTGATCGTGCAGAAACTGGCACCGTTATACATCAACGAATAAACAAATCGAAAGAAGAAAAATAAATGAAAAAACTGGTTATCGGAATTCTGGCACATGTCGATGCCGGAAAGACAACTTTATCGGAAGGGCTTCTGTATCTGTGCGGTGAGATCCGAAAGATCGGACGGGTGGATCACGGAGATGCCTTTCTGGATACGTATGAACTCGAAAAAGAAAGAGGAATCACGATCTTTTCAAAGCAGGCACTGCTGAAAACAGACGATATGGAAGTGTCACTGCTTGACACTCCGGGACATGTCGACTTTTCGGCGGAGATGGAGCGTACGCTGCAGGTGCTTGATTATGCGATTCTTGTGATCAATGGTATGGATGGGGTACAGAGCCATACAATGACATTGTGGAGACTTTTGGAAAGATATCAGATTCCGACGTTTTTATTTATAAATAAAATGGATCAGCAGGGGACAGATCACGATGCACTCCTCGCAGATCTGAAAAATCGCCTTCATGAAAACTGTGTGGATTTCGGAAAGGCAGAAGGCGCAGAAGATACTCTGTCATCGGAGCAGATGGAAAACATCGCAGTCTGTGATGAGAAGCTTTTGGAAAAATATCTGGAAACCGGCGAAGTGACTGTGGAGGAGAGTGCGGTGCTTATCGCACAGAGGAAAGTTTTTCCATGTTTTTTCGGTTCCGCATTGAAAATGGAAGGCGTGGAAGAATTTCTGAACGGACTTCGCACGTATACGAAAGAACCGAAGCGTCAGGAAGCTTTTGGCGCAAAAGTTTTCAAGATTGCCCGGGATGAGCAGGGCAACCGTCTCACGTATATGAAGGTCACGGGCGGAAGCCTGAAAGTAAAGACATTGCTCTCATCGGAAGGTGCGGGCCAAAGTCTGCCGGGTAGAAAAGTGAAAGAAACCTCGTGGGAAGAAAAAGTGGATCAGATCCGTCTGTATTCCGGGGCAAAATATGAGACAACGCAGGAAGCAGAGGCTGGTCTTGTCTGTGCAGTGACAGGTCTCACAAAAACTTATCCGGGTGAGGGTCTTGGAGCAGAAAGCGAATCAGAACTCCCTGTACTGGAACCGGTTCTCAACTATCAGATTATCCTTCCGGATGACTGTGATCCACATCAGATGCTTCAGAAGCTGCGCCAGCTTGAGGAAGAGGAACCGCAGCTGCATATTTTGTGGGACAGTCAGCTGGGTGAGATCCACGCACAGCTGATGGGAGAAGTACAGATTGAAATTTTGAAAAAAATGATCTGGGACCGTTTTCATGTGGCAGTGGAATTCGGAGCAGGAAGTATTGTTTATAAAGAAACGATCGCAGAACCGGTCGAGGGCGTGGGTCATTTTGAGCCACTTCGCCACTATGCAGAAGTACATCTTCTGATCGAGCCGGGAGAACCGGGCAGCGGATGCCAGTTTTTTACAGCATGTAGTGAAGATGTGCTGGCGCGTAACTGGCAGAGACTGATCCTTACACACCTTGAAGAAAAAGAGCACATCGGAGTTCTGACCGGCTCACCGCTTACCGACGTGCAGATCACACTCCTGACCGGAAGGGCACATGCCAAACATACAGAGGGAGGTGATTTCCGTCAGGCGACATACCGTGCAGTACGTCAGGGACTGCGGAAGGCAAAGAGTATCCTTCTGGAGCCGTATTATGAATTCCGACTGGAAGTACCGGTGGAGATGATCGGCCGTGCAATGACCGATGTACAGAAGATGCAGGGAACATTCGAATCACCGGAGACGGATGGTGAGGTGGCAATTCTGAAAGGCACAGCAGCCGTTTCACAGATGCGGGATTATCAGAAAGAAGTGATCGCATATACACATGGAACGGGTAAACTTTTCTGTAATCTGAAAGGTTATGCGCCGTGCAGAAATCAGGATGAGATCGTATTGAATACGGGCTATGACCCGGAGGCTGATCTGGAGAATCCGACCGGTTCTGTTTTCTGCGCACATGGTGCCGGATTCGTTGTGCCATGGGATCAGGTGGAAGATTATATGCATCTGCAGAGCGGTGTGGATATGGATGCACTGGACAGTGAGAACTGGTATGAAAATGTGGAAAATGAGGATACAGGACTTTCACAGGGGGATAATCCGGCGCAGAGCAGAAGAAACAGTGGAAAGTCCGGAAAAAAATCCGAGAGTTTTTCCTATAGCGGCAGTTATGCGGAGGAGGAAGAGCTGCAGGCAATCTTTGAACGTACCTTCGGTCCGGTGAAACGTGACCGCGGTGCTTTCCAGAAAAAGACCGTTCATGCATCTGTACCGACGACACACTATAAAGCCGGCAAGCCTCGTAAAGAAGAATACCTGCTGGTTGATGGTTATAATATTATCTTTTCATGGGAAGAATTAAACGAGCTTGCAAAAGAAAATATTCATGCGGCATGTGATAAGCTGATGGATATTCTGAGCAATTATCAGGGATACCGCAAATGCACACTGATTCTTGTACTGGATGCTTACAAGGTGGAAGGACACAGGGAAGAAGTCATCCCATATCATAATATTTATGTGGTCTATACGAAGGAAGCGGAGACAGCCGACCAGTATATCGAAAAAACTGTCCATAAAATCGGACGGCAGTATCAGGTGACGGTAGCAACTTCGGATGGCCTGGAGCAGGTCATCATCATGGGGCAGGGTGCACACAGAATCTCAGCGCAGGGACTGAAAAAAGAAATCGAAGATACGGAAAAAGCCGCACGTGCAGAATGGCATCAGCGCCGGCAGAGCAGCAAAACCTATCTTTTTGATCATATGTCGGAGGAGATGCAGGAGCAGATGGAAAAGATCCGTCTGGGAGAAAAAGAATGATTTATTTATATGAAAGAAACAAAACAGGAATCTGTGTCAATCGTGTATTCGGATATGACGGGATTGTTGAGATTCCGGATACGTTGAACGGATTTCCGGTAACAGAACTTGGCGCCTATCTTTTTTCAGATCATATAGATGCGTCAGAATTAAATAAAAAGAAAGAGACCGGAAGTTACTGTACGGAAAACGGGACAGAAGAAATTCCAACGGATGATATGCCGCAGGCCGCAGGTAATAAGGTGGAGGAAATTCGCCTTCCGCGCTTCCTGCGTAAAATCGGCAGATATGCGTTTTACAACTGTTTTCAGCTTCGCCGTCTGAAATTCTACGGCGAAATGAAAGATCTCGGTGCCGGTGCACTGACAGGATGCCATAAGATGGAACAGATTATAGTGGAAACAGATGAAAACGGGCAGTCTGCACTACGTGATTTCCTTACGGAACTGCCGGAGACACTGCGCGTAGATATGAAAACAGATGGGGAACTGGGGCGTTTCTGGTTTCCGGAGTTTTTTGAGGAAGGTGTGGAAAATACACCGGCAAGAATCCTCGAAAATCATGTTCATGGAAGTGGCATCCGTTATCGGAACAGTTTTGTACACAAAAGGCTTCACGCGCTGGAGTATGACAAATTATTTCCGTATGCTGTTGCCTGGGAGCAGGAGCGTATCGTGCTGAATCTTGCACTTGACCGGATACTGTACCCAATGAGTATGACCGGGGAGGCACGCGAAAAATATCTTATCTATATAAAAGAATACAGTCAGCAGGCGGTCGCGCTTCTGGGAGAAAAGAAAGAATACGAAGCCATGCAGAAAATATTAAAAGAAATTGCCCCTGACAGGGAGACGACAGAAAAGATGCTGGAGACGGCACAGAGCTCCGGTGATTCCAGATGGGTAAGTGTTCTGATGAATGAACTCGGCAGGCATGGCAGGAAACAGAGAAAGGCATTTGAACTGTGAAAAAAGAGTACAGGGACAAGTTTGGAAATTTTGTTCATGAGGAAAGAAAAAAAGAAGAAGAGACACTGGCAATCTGCGAAGATATCCTGAAAAATTCCAGAAACGAAATGGCGGTTGCGATGCGGTTTCTGCAAAGTGCATTCGGCGCGCTGAAACCGGTTGTTTCCGGTGAGACAGGTGCGATGGGAACTGACGGAAAACTTCTGTATGCAGCCCCGGGATGGCTGATAGAGAGTTTTATGAAAGACCGGGTGCGGCTGAATCGCATGTATCTTCATGAGATTCTGCACTGCCTGTTCTGCCATCTGTGGAGCTGCAAAGAACGTGATCAGAGACTGTGGGATCTTGCAGCGGATATTGCCGTAGAAAACATCATGGATGATCTCTATGAAAAGGCTGTTTACATTCGTCCGAACAGTTTTCGAAGAGAAAAATACCGCCGGTGGAAGGAGAAGCGGAGCGTCCTGACAGCAGAGGCACTTTATTATCTTCTGACATCATGTGAGGAAGCGGAAATCGTCTGTCTTGAGCAGAAATTTCGGATGGACGATCATCATTTCTGGTATACACCGCAGAATAAGAGCGGGTTGGCAAGCCGTCAGAAAGAATGGGAAGAGATGCGCCGGAAAATGCAGACAGAGATCGAGCTTTTTTCCAAAGAGGCGGCAGGAGATTCGCCGGGACTGGTTGAACATCTGCAGGCGGAAAACAGGAAACGCTATGATTATAAAGAATTTCTGAGGAAGTTTTCTGTACTGAAAGAGGAGATGCAGGTAGATATGGATTCTTTTGATCCGATCTATTATCATCTCGGTACAGAACTTTATGGAAATATGCCTCTGATCGAACCTCTGGAAACAAAGGAAATGAAAAAAATCGAAGACTTTGTAATTGTGCTGGATACTTCGATGTCCTGCAACGGAAGTCTGATCCGCAGATTCCTTGAGGAAACGTACAGTGTTTTGTCAGAGTCGGAGAGTTTTTTTCGGAAGATACAGGTGCACATCATCCAGTGTGACGAAAAGATACAGGATGATCAGGTAATCCATAATGAGAAAGAGATGGAGGCATACCTGTCTGATTTTACGATCCGTGGATTCGGCGGGACAGATTTTCGACCGGCATTTTCTTATGTGGATAAACTTTTGAATATGGGAGCTTTTCAGAGATTGCGCGGGCTTTTATATTTTACGGATGGTTACGGAACATTTCCGGCAAAGATGCCGCCGTATGATACTGCGTTTATTTTTATGAAAGATGATTACCGGGATGTGGACGTGCCGCCATGGGCGATCAAACTGATTCTGGATACACAGGCACTGGAAAGAGAGAGGACAGCTGAGCATGATGAATATTAAACAGGCAAAACAGGAAATTGTAGATACGGTGCAGGCGTATCTTCTGAAAAACGAATACGGGGAATACGTGATACCGAGGGTTCACCAGAGACCGGTATTGCTTCTGGGTGCACCGGGAATCGGAAAGACGCAGATCATGGAACAGGCGGCACGAGAGTGTAAAGTCGCGCTTGTGGCTTATACGATTACGCACCATACGAGACAGAGCGCGATCGGACTTCCTTTTATTTCAAAGAAGGAATATGGCGGAAAAGAGTATTCTGCGACAGAGTATACGATGAGTGAGATCGTTGCAAGTATTTACGACCGGATGCGCGAGACAGGACTTACCGAAGGAATCCTGTTTATTGATGAGATCAACTGCGTTTCGGAGACCCTGGCACCGGCAATGCTTCAGTTTCTGCAGTGCAAAACTTTCGGGAATCATGAGATTCCGGAAGGCTGGGTGATCGTAGCGGCAGGAAACCCGCCGGAATACAACAAGTCCGTGCGCGATTTTGATGTTGTAACACTTGACCGTGTGAAGAAGATTATGGTGGAGCCGGATTATCGGATCTGGAAAGAATATGCTTACAAAGAAAATATCCATCCGGCGATTCTGTCTTATCTGGAACTTCGCAGTAACTGCTTTTACCAGATGGAAACGACGATTGACGGCAGACAGTTTGCAACGCCGCGTGGCTGGGAAGATCTGTCACGCATGATGGAAGTCTATGAACGACTGAATAAAAATATCACGAAAGAAGTGGTGGGGCAGTATATCCAGCATGAGAGGGTTTCTGTAGAATTTGCTGAATATTACGAATTATATCAAAAATACCAGCAGGACTACCAGATTGCAGAGATCCTGAAAGGAAAACCATCCGAGGCAATGGTGAAGAAAGTTTCGCATGCACCGTTTGATGAGAGAGTCAGTGTTGTCAATCTGCTGTTCTCCGGGGTACGTCAGGCTGTTCGTGAAGTGGTTTTGCAGGAAGAAGTTCTGGAAAAAGTATTTGAGATCCTGAAATTGTTGAAAGAGCCACAGGAAGGTGGAAAGCTTTTGGAACGTTTGGGAGATTATGTGGATAATCTTCGAATGGAGCGAGAGCAGAAACAGAAAGAAGGTCTTCTTGAGAGAAGGGAAGACCGTACGATCCGAAAGGCACTCGAACTTTTGGAAAATTACAGACTACTTCTGAAAAAAGAGAGTGGAGAGAGCTGGGAAGAGGCTTTCGATATTTTGAGATCCGCTTTTGGAGAAACACGCGGAGAATGGGAAGAAGCGTGGGATCAGGCTGCGTCATCTCTGGAATGCGCATTTGATTTTATGGAGGCCGCTTTTTATAACAGCCAGGAAATGGTTATTTTTGTATCCGGGATCAATACAGACTATTCCTGTGTACGTTTCCTTGAAACATACGAGTGTGAGCGCTATATCCGTTACAACAAAGATCTGTTGTTTGAGGATGCAGGAGCGCAGATACGAAAAAGGATTGAAGAACTGTAAAATAATCTGAGACAGAAAGCGCAGGTTTTGTGCAGTTAGATTACGGGAGGGATAAAATATATGAAAAAACAAAACAGATTTGTGACATTTATACTGTCCGTGCTACTGGCACTGACCCTTGTTTTACCGGGAAGTGCTGTTACTGCGAAGGCAGACGGGCAGGGCAACATGGCTGTTCATTTTATTGATGTGGGTCAGGGACTGGCGATTCTTGTACAGTCGGGAGGAGAAAACCTTCTTTACGATGGCGGAAACAGGTCACATGCGGATGAAGTGGTGCAGTACCTGAAAAACCAGCAGGTAGAAACCATCAACTACATGATCTCATCTCATTACGATGAAGACCATCTGGGCGGCCTTGTAAAATGTCTGGATAATTTTGAAGTGGACCATGTGTTGGGTTCTGATTATGTACATACGTCGGATTTATTTAATACTTTTATGAATACGGCGACAGCACATGCGATTATTGTAGAATATCCGTCAGTCGGTGATACTTATGAGTTTGGAACCGGAAGTTTTACCGTGATGGCACCGGATGGAATTTCTCAGAACAGCAACGATAACTCCGTGGTTATCCGGCTGGTAAACGGAAACAACAGCTTTATGTTTATGGGAGATGCGGAAGAGACGAGTGAGCAGGACATGATCAGTACGGGAATGAATCTGGACTGTGACGTATTAAGCCTCGGACACCACGGTTCGGCATCCTCAACATCCTGGGATCTTCTGGAAGCAGCTTCACCGTCATGGGCAGTGATCAGCTGCGGACTGAACAATTCCTATGGCCATCCGGCAGCGGAGACCATGGGAAAACTTTCTGATATGGATATTCCGGTCTTCCGTACAGACGATCAGGGAACGGTCATCGCTCTTTCTGACGGAAATACGATAAGCTGGAATCAGGAACCGTGTAACGATTATACATCGGGAAGCGAAAAACAGAGTACAGACAGTTCTGCGGATCAGAGTGAACAGGATACGAATGATGCAGCCGTAACAGAATCCTATGCGGCAGAAACCGATACTTCCGACACACAGGGACGCATGGTCTGGATCTCCGCAACCGGAAGCAAATATCACAGCATTCCGGACTGCGGAAATATGAATCCGGACAAAGCTACGCAGGAGACAGAATCACAGGCACTTTCGCAGGGATATGAAGCATGCAAAAAATGCTGGTAATTCAGAATGTTCTGTAAAAATTCTGGACGAACCGGATAAACTGTCGTACGTGTGGTTTCAGGATACGGTTCTTACTGTAAACAATATAAAACGTTCTTTTATGAGCAGATTCTTCTAATGGAAAAAGAAGAATCTGCTTTGTTTTTTGCAGGTCGATGGCAGAGCGGGCAGAAAGTATAGAAATTCCCAGACCGTTGACGATAGATTTTTTGATACCTTCAAGGTCATTCATGCGTGCGATAACATTGAGGTCACTGGGCGTGACACCGATCTGCTCGAGAAAAAGATCCATTTCTTTCTTTGTGCCGGAGCCTTTTTCTCGGATAATGATAGGATCTTTGATAAAATCTTCAAAAGTCACTGATTTGTTCTGCAGGCCGAGATAATGGCTGGTGATCGGTGTGGCAATGACCAGCTCATCCTGACAGAACGGAAGAAAGACGCAGGTCTCGTCGCGCGTATTCTGCCCGACCAGAGCAAGATCTGCCGTTCCGTCAAGGACACGGTTGATGGATTCGGCGCTGTCTGCCTGAATCGAATGAAAATAGATATCCGAGTGTGTTTTGCCGAAGGCTGCCAGGATTTCAGGAAGCAGGTAAGAGGACGGGATAGTCGAAGCTGCGAGGTCGATCATGTGTTTTTTCACACCGGTGAAATTTTCCAGAAGATTATTGCGGATCTCCAACATACGGACAGCACTGTCATAAAGCTGATATCCTCTGGTCGTGATCGTTGTTTTTTTCGTAGTGCGCAGGATCAGCTTGGTATGCAGTTCTTCCTCAAGGGAACGCACATGTGCACTGATTGTAGGCTGTGTGAGATAAAGCTTGCGGGCTGCTTCCGAAAAGCTTCCGTAATCAACAACGGCAACAAAAGCTTCCAACTGTTTAAATTCCATGATGTAATCTCCTGGATAAAATATGATGCAAATATTATAAAATACAAAGTGTTCCAGTAATTTCTGCAAGTGCATGCAGTGCCTGATCTACGTCATGCCGCGTATTTTCCGAACCGAAGGAAAAACGAATCGTTCCTTCCGGGTAGGTGCCAAGTGTTTTGTGAGCGCTCGGGGCGCAGTGGAGTCCGACGCGCGTCATGATGCTGTAAGTGCTGTCAAGTTCGTAGGCAACCATGGACATATCAGGCTGGAGAGTCTGGAGTGATACAACTGCACACCGGTCAGTTGTATTTTTTTTACCGATGATACGGATGTTTTTTTCGAAGGGATCCAGTGCCTGAATTCCGTCTATAAATTCCTGTGTCAGCTTCATTTCATGCTGAAAGCTTTCTTCCATAGAAGTCTTTTCAAGATCGGAAAGTGCAGCGTGCAGACCCAGAATTCCCGGGATATTTGGTGTACCGGGTTCGAAGCGGTCAGGAAGAAAAGCAGGAACTTCCTCGGTGTGGGAAACACTGCCGGTGCCGCCGCTGATCAGAGGTTCAATCTGCGCCGCCAGTTCATTTGTGATCAGGAAACCACCGATTCCCTGTGGGCCGCGTAAGCTTTTGTGGCCGGTAAATGCAAGTGCGTCCAGATGCAGAGCGTCCATATCAATGGGAATGGTTCCGGCTGTCTGGGCAGTATCGAGAATAAAAAGTAAATGATGTTTCTGACAAAAGTCACTCAGTTTCTGAACAGGCATCATCGTTCCGCAGACATTAGAGGCATGCAGACAGACCAGAAGCCGTGTCTTGGGACGAAGAAGTGCCTCTGCCTTTTCTATAAGAAGAGACCCGTCTTTACGGCAGGGGATGCGGTCAAAAGTTACCCCGTTCCCGGCGAGCTGCACAAGTGGACGCATGATAGCATTGTGTTCCATGGAGGAGACAAGCACATGATCACCGGGCTTTAACAATCCTTTGAGAAGAATGTTCAGGCTTGTGGTGATATTTGGGGTAAAGATCACGTTTTTGCCTTTTCCTGAAGTGAAATGAAAAAGTCGGAGAAGCTGTTCTCTTGTCTCGAAAATTTGTTCTTCCACAGAATAAGCAGCCTGATAACCACCGCGGTTTACATTTACGGCAGAACCGCTCAGATAATCGTATACTGCCCGGGCAACAGAAGGCGCTTTGGGATAAGAAGTACTTGCCTGATCCAGATATATCTTTTTCATAAAAATCCACCTCACAATGTCAGAGTTAAATTGATTTATAAAAATTGTCTATAAATAACCATAAAATAAGACTATATTGAATTAGTGATTTTGTCAATAAGATGTTATGATTTATACAAAGAAAGTGTGCAGATTACAAAAAATTTAGCACAAGAGGGAAAGGAAGGTAACAAACAAATGAAAAAAGAGAAGACAACAATTGTTATAGCCGGAATCCTGATCGGTGTGATTTCGGCAATGCTGGTATTCTTCGGAAATCCGGCAAACATGGGATTCTGTATTGCATGTTTCCTGAGAGATACGACAGGAGCACTTGGTCTTCATTCCGCAGCAGCCGTACAGTATATCCGTCCGGAGATCATCGGTCTGGTACTGGGCGCATGTATTGTGTCACTGCTCACAAAAGAATTTCGTCCACGCGGTGGTTCTGCACCGATCACGAGATTTACACTGGGTGCATTTGCTATGATCGGATGTCTGATGTTCCTTGGATGCCCGTTCCGTATGATCCTGCGTCTGGCAGGTGGTGACGGAAATGCCATCTTCGGTCTGGTTGGCTTTGTATGCGGTATCCTGACAGGAACATTTTTCCTGAAAAAAGGCTACACGCTGAAACGTTCCTACAAGATGCCGAAACTGGAAGGTGCTGTTTATCCGGCGTTCCAGATCGTAATGCTGATTCTTCTGGTGGCTGCTCCGGCATTTATCCACTTTACAGAACCGGAAGGCGGTCCGGGAGCAAAACATGCGGCAATCCTGATTTCTCTGGCAGCAGGTGTGATCGTTGGTATTGTTGCACAGAGAACCCGTCTCTGCATGGTTGGCGGTATCCGCGATGCAGTTTTGTTTGGCGAGTACAAACTGTTCTTCGGATTTGTGGCAATTCTTATAAGTGCACTTGTCATGAACCTGATTCTTGGCGCTGTGACAGGTACCGCATTCTTTAATCCGGGATTTGCAGGTCAGCCGATCGCACACACCGACGGACTGTGGAATGCACTTGGTATGTATCTGGCAGGTTTTGCCTGCATTCTTCTCGGTGGCTGCCCGATGCGCCAGCTCATTCTTTCCGGAGAGGGAAATACAGACTCTGTTGTAGCTGTTCTCGGACTGATGGCAGGTGCGGCTTTTTCACACAACTTTGGTCTGGCATCTTCAGCCGATGGTCCGACAGCAAACGGTAAGATCGCAGTTGTGATCGGCATTGTGGTTGTGGCAGTGATCGCGGTTGTGAATTCCACGAGAAAAGCAGAAGCCTGAAAGGAGAAAGAATATGAAAAGAGTAGATGCAAGAGGGCTTTCCTGCCCGGAACCGGTAATTCAGACAAAAAATGCGATGGCATCAAAAGAGGCCGCATATGAAGTACTTGTCGACAATGTCGTTGCAAAAGAAAACGTTTCTCGTTTTGTGCTGCATCAGGGCTATCAGGTAAAGGTACAAGAGCAGGGCGATGATTTCCTGCTCAAGATCACAAAATGATGACTTATATTGCAACTTTTTATTCGCATTACGGTGCCATCCAGTTCCGCAAAAACTGTGAAAAAATGAACCTGAAGGCAATGGTCATGCCGGTTCCACGGAACTTAAGTTCCTCCTGCGGAACCTGTGTGCAGTTTGAGGCGGACGGGATATTTCCGGACAGCACCGAGGAAACAGAGCAGATCGTCCGTGTGGAAGAAAGAGGATATGTAAGTATCTATCAGGCGGATGAGGAATAAAAAGAATATATAATAAGAAAAAGGAGAGTTCAACGTGGCGCATTCTGATCTTTATGGATGGGAAATGCCATGGAGGGCTCTCAGTTTATTTTTATAAAGAAGTTTTGGGGAGAAATTCTATAAGAAACGCCGGATGCTGACGGGTGTACAATTTCGATAAATTTGTGTATACTGATAGGCAATACAGAGAACCTGCCACTGGCAGCTTCTCTCGCATACTTTGGCATAAAAAGGCTGTCAGGGGAAATACTTCGGTGACAGTCGTATCATTGAAATTCAGTAGGAGTGAATAAAAATGGGAGAAAAACTTACAAAAAGAGACGTAGAAAAAATTGAGGAAGAGATCGAACACCGCAAGCTTGTCATAAGAAAGGAAGCAATCGAAGCGGTCAAAGAAGCCCGTGCACAGGGCGACCTCAGTGAGAATTTTGAATATTATGCAGCAAAGAAACACAAAAATCAGAATGAAAGCCGCATCCGTTATCTGGAGAGAATGTTAAAAACAGCGACAGTAGTGGATGACTCTTCGAAATCTGACGAGGTCGGAATGGATGATATCGTTGAGGTGGAATTTGAAGAAGACGGTGAAGTAGAAAAATACAAACTCGTTACATCTATTCGTGGAAATTCTATGGAGAATCGTGTCAGCATCGAATCCCCAATCGGAAAAGCCCTTAAGGGACACAGGGTCGGAGACCGTGTACTGGTAAAAGTCAACGAGAATGTCAGTTATTATCTGCTCATCCGTTCCATTGACAAAACAGGCGATGAGGACGAAAATATCCGCAGTTTTTAGAATGTAAAATCCGACAAATTTATGTAAAATTCGATTTTACAAAGATTTAACATAATACTGGTGAGAACTTTACAAGCCGCAAATATGATGAAGCCATATGAAATCTATGTAAAGGAGAATAATATGGACTTTTTCAGCATATTAACATTACTTGGAGGTCTCGCCATGTTCCTGTACGGAATGCAGGTTATGGGAGACGGGCTTGCCAAAGTATCAGGAGGAAAACTCGAGCAGATTCTTGAAAACCTGACTTCCAGCAAATGGAAGGCGGTACTTCTCGGCATGTGTGTGACTGCTGTGATCCAGTCGTCTTCTGCGACGACCGTTATGGTTGTCGGATTTGTAAACTCCGGCATCATGAAACTTACACAGGCAGTCGGCATCATTATGGGTGCCAATATCGGTACGACGATCACATCATGGATCTTAAGCCTTACCGGTATCGAGAGCAGCAACTTTTTTATCAGTCTTCTTAAACCGAGCGCATTTTCACCGATTCTTGCACTGATCGGAATTGTACTTCTGACTTTTACAAAAAGTTCCCGTAAAAAAGATGTCGGAACGATCCTTCTCGGTTTTGCAGTACTGATGTTTGGTATGGAAGGCATGAGCGGAGCAGTGAAACCTCTGGCAGATGTTCCGGAATTTACAGGACTTCTTCTGAAGTTTTCCAATCCGGTAGCAGGTATTCTTGCAGGTACGGTCCTGACTGCGATCATTCAGTCATCTTCTGCATCTGTAGGTATCCTGCAGGCTCTTTGTATGACCGGAGCGGTTCCGTATAGTTCTGCATTTCCGATCATTATGGGACAGAATATCGGTACCTGTGTGACCGCACTTCTTTCTGCAATCGGTGCAAACAAAAACGCAAAGCGTGCGGCAATGATCCATCTGTATTTCAACCTGATCGGAACCGTTGTATTTATGGTGCTGTTCTATATGATCAACGCAGCTGTGCATTTTCCGTTTATGGCACAGATGGCAACACCGGCAACAATTGCGATCACACACAGTGTATTCAATATCACGGCAACACTTGTATGGCTTCCGTTCTCTAACCTTCTTGTAAAACTTGCCTGTCTTACGATCCGCGACGACAAAGTGGATGAGGTCAGCAGAGAAGATCAGGAATTTATGATTCTTGAATCCCGTTTTCTGGAAAAACCGGCTTTCGCAGTAGAGCAGGGAAGAAATGCGGCAAAACATATGGAGCAGGATTCCAGAAAGATACTGGATATTGCACTTGGACTGATATATTCATACAGTGATGAACAGGCAGAGAGAGTCCAGAAACTTGAGTCAAAAATTGACCGTTACGAGGATGAACTTGGTACATATCTGGTTAAGCTGAATAACAAGGATCTGTCAGAAAGAGACAGCCACAGTGTATCGATCATGCTGCACTGTATCGGCGATTTTGAACGTATTTCCGATCATGCGGTAAATATTATGGAATCCGCGCAGGAGCTCCATGAAAAGAATATCAGTTTTTCACCGCAGGCAAGGAATGAACTTCAGGTGCTGGTCGCAGTGGTAAGCAGGATTGTGGATACGGCATATCAGGTTTTTGACAGGCAGGATCTGAATCTTGTCAGCGATGTGGAACCACTTGAAGAAATCGTTGATGAGCTGAGTAAAGAACTGAAACGCCGTCATGTCAATCGTCTGCGTTTAGGAGAATGTACGATTGAAATGGGCTTTATCCTCACAGACCTTATTACGAGTCTGGAGCGTATTGCAGACCACTGTTCAAATATAAGTGTCTGTGTTACACAGGTAAGAGAAAATCTTTATGACACACACAGTCATCTGGAAAGCCTCAAAAATGAACCGGATGATTCCTATTATAACCGTCTGGGGGAACTGCATAAAGAATATGTACTTCCATAAAAAATCTGTTTTTACAGACAATTACAGTGAGAAAGGACGGATACAGAATGATCTATTGCGTAGAAGATGAAAAAAATATCAGGGAACTTCTGATCTATACTCTGGAAACGACCGGATTTTCTGCGAAAGGAATGGCGAATGCCAAAGAACTCCGCATTGCATTAAAAGAAGAACTTCCGGATCTGATTCTTCTGGATATCATGCTTCCGGGGGAAGACGGATACAGCATACTGGAAAGTCTGAAATTATCAAGAGATACCAGAGGAATCCCGGTGATCATGGTCACAGCGAAGGAAGCCGAGTATGACAAGGTAAAAGGTCTGGAGGCCGGCGCAGATGACTACATCACGAAGCCTTTCGGGATGATGGAGTTTGTGGCAAGGGTAAAAGCGGTTCTTCGCCGCTGTTCCAAACAGGAAGATGACAAAGAACTGAGAACTGGTGATCTGAGTCTGTCTGTAGGCAGGCATAAGGTTCGCTGGAAGGATACGAGTGTTGAACTGACACGTAAAGAATTTGAACTGCTTCAGTACCTGATGGAAAATAAGGGACTGGTCATGAGTAGAAATCAGATTCTCTGTCATGTATGGGGATATGATTTTGATGGTGAGACAAGAACAGTTGATGTCCATGTCCGTACACTACGCCAGAAGCTTGGCGAAGCAGGAAATCTGATAGAAACTGTACGAGGAGTCGGTTACCGGATCGGAGTATAATATGCGAAAAAAAATCTTGAATCATACCTGTCTTCTGATTGTTTTTTCTGTACTTCTTACGTTTCTTGCCGCAGGACTTGTCATGTATGGAAAGTACAATGAAGATTTGAAAGAGAGCGTTCGGGACAGTACAAAATACATTCAGGATGGAGTCGAAAAGATGGGTAATTCCTATCTGGACGAAGCCCTTGGTCAGGCAACTTCGGCTCGTATCACACTTCTGGATCCGAAAGGAAATGTATTGTTTGATTCTCTGGAAGATTCCGCAGAACTTGAGAACCACAGCAATCGTCCGGAGTTTATTCAGGCAGAAAAAAGTGGATATGCGGAATCACTGCGATATTCAGAAACCCTGTCCAAACAGAATTTTTACTGTGCGGTAAAGCTGGCAGACGGGGATATTCTTCGTGTCGGAAGAACAACGGACAGTGTCTTTTCCACGATGCTGTCGAGTTCTCTGCTTCTTGGAGGGCTGCTGATTGTGATCCTTGCAGTTGCATTTGTGCTGGTCCGCAGGCAGACACGTGACCTGATTGAACCGATCAATACACTGGATCTGGAGGAACCTCTGAAAGAAGTAAAGTATGAGGAGCTCCGGCCGCTTTTGAAAAGAGTTGACCAGCAGAACCGGCAGATTGCCAGGCAGATAGAAGAACTGAAAGAAGCAGAGGCCGTGCGAAGAGAATTTTCGGCAAATGTTTCCCATGAATTGAAGACACCGCTGATGTCAATCTCCGGTTATGCGGAGCTTATGGTGAATGGGATGGTTCCACCAGAAAAAGTACCGGAATTTTCAGGCAGGATCTATCATGAAGCACATCGCTTAAGTGCTCTGGTGGCAGATATCATCCAGCTTTCAAGACTGGACGAAAAGAGCAGTGATCTGCCGTTTGAGGAAGTGGATCTTTATGAGATGGCAGAGGATATTGTGCATCATCTCGAAAGTGCTGCTGAAAAGAAAAATATCACCGTGTCACTGGATGGCAGTCCGGTAATAGTGAATGGTGTCCGTCATGTCATTTATGAGATGCTTTTCAATATTGCAGACAACGCAATTCGATATACCGACTCGAAAGGTATGGTGAAGATTTCACTCGGAATGCACGGAGAGCATCCGTATTACTGCGTGGAAGACAATGGAATCGGAATTGCAGAGGATGAACAGAAGAGGATCTTTGAACGCTTTTACCGGGTGGATAAGAGTCATTCACGGGAAACAGGAGGTACAGGCCTTGGGCTTTCTATTGTAAAACATGGTGCGATTCTTCATAACGCACAGATCAAACTGGAAAGTGAACCCGGAAAGGGTACAAAAATGGAGCTGGTGTTTTAGTACACCGGCTCCTTTTTGTTGGTGCGTATGATCAAATGTCCATTTCGGACAGAGCAGCTTCATCAGCAATGATCGTACAGTCCGGATGGAACTGGAGAATCGATCCCGGTACCTGTGAAGTTACAGGTCCCTGAACGACCTTTTTAAGAATCTGTGCTTTGTCACTTCCACTGACAACGAGCAGAATCTTTTTGCATCGCATGATCGTACCGATTCCCATAGTATAAGCCTGACGTGGAACGTCTGCTTCGCTTTCGAAGAAGCGCTTGTTTGCCTGAATCGTAGTTTCTGTCAGATCTACACAATGCGTTTCGTCTTCAAAGTGATCAGATGGTTCATTGAAACCGATATGGCCATCGTGGCCAAGACCGAGGATTTGAATGTCAGCAGGACCGACTTTGTGAAGCTGCTCGTTGTAAGCGGAGCATGCTTTTTCTGCATCCTGTTCAGTTCCGTCCGGAACGTAGGTATTTGAATAATTGATATTGATCTTGTGGAAAAGATGGGTGTTCATAAAATAACGGTAGCTTTGCCTGTCAGAACCGGACAGACCTTTGTATTCATCGAGGTTTACAGTTGTAACCTGTGAAAAATCAAGATCACCGTTTTCGTACATCTTAACAAGATGTTCATAGGTTCCGATCGGTGAAGAACCGGTAGCAAGGCCCAATACGCTGGCTGGTTTTAAAATCACCTGTGCAGCGATGAAATTGGCTGCCTTGCGGCTGAGTTCCTGATAATTTTTTGCTTTGCAGATATGCATATTTTCCTCCTTGCCCGACTGGCGGACTTTATATTCTATAGTTTTATATCCCTGCGATCAGGAATGACGCTGTGGAAGTTCAGATATAGCTTTGATGGATGTGGCATATTCCGTAGGAGTCATTCTGGACAGTTTTTTGAACTGTCTTGAAAAATAATGAATTGACGAATATCCCAGAAAATCGGAAATCTGGGTAAAATTCATATCGTTTTCACGGATAAGCTGTTTGGCAAAGTCGATTTTCATGCGTGAAAAAAATTCAATTACACCACATTGATACTGATCGCGAAAAAGCTTCTGAAGTTGTGAACGGCCGATCATATTGCTTTTTGAGATTTCATCGATCGTCATGGATTCCCGGATATGCTGTTCGAGATAATGAATGATATTGCGGCAGGTTTCAGAAGTGGACTGACAGGAATCATAGATACCGGCAGAGGCAGAATAATGGGCCATTGTGTAGCGTCGGATAACATGGATCAGCAGTTCTTCAAGATACAAAGTCAAAAGCTTCTGTGCGCCAAAAGGAATATCGTCTTTTTTTTCCATTTTTTCCAGACAGGGATTATCGAGAGGCGAAACAAAACAGTTTCGTGCCTCTGCAATGATGCGCCCGAGGATGCCACATTCAGTGTCTGAAAATTCAAGAACTTTATTTTCAAAAAAATTCATGCAGGGTGAATCACAGGAAAAAGAAATTACGATGATGTTTGGTGCGGTTCTGCCGGCGGCTTTCAGTGTATGAAATTCGTTCGGTCGGTGAAAAATTACCTGACTGCGGTTCAGTATATGACTTCCGTTATCGGTCACAATTTCTGCAGAACCTTTATCCACACACTGAAATTCCCAGAAGTTATGACGTTCACCTGAAAAGTAAAAATCATTCTGGTATTCGTAGTAGTGGATCGTGTATATTTTTTCTATGGAAAGCTCTGAATCCAGATGTACGCTCTGATAAGCCACGAAAAAACATCCTTTCTGAACAGAATTTGTGGTTTTTGAATATTGTTTCTAAATATTATAGTAATAAAATTGTGGTAAATAGTCAAATGATATGATTAAATGTATAAAAAAAGAATGAAATTGTGCAAATACTATTTATAATTAAAACGTCATCATAATGAAGGAACATTCAGATAAGGATTGTATATAAAAAGAAATTATTGTATTATGATGTTTTGTGTTGTACCATAAATCCAGGTGGAAAAAACAGGAGGAGAAATGATGAAGAAACCAGTTTTAGTAGTTATGGCTGCAGGAATGGGAAGTCGTTACGGCGGATTAAAACAGATCGATCCGATTGACAAAGAAGGCCATATCATCATGGATTTTTCTATCTATGATGCAGTGAGAGCAGGATTTGAAAAAGTTGTATTTATTATAAAGAGAGAAAATGAAGAAGCGTTCCGTGAAGCAATCGGAGACCGTCTGAGCAAACAGATCGAGGTTGCTTATGTATTCCAGGAGCTTACAAATATTCCGGAGGGATATTCTGTACCGGAAGGCAGAGTAAAACCATGGGGTACCGGACATGCGGTGTTAAGCTGTATTGATGAGATTGGCGGGCCATTTGCAGTAATCAATGCGGATGATTATTATGGTGTGCATGCATTTAAGATGGCATATGATTTCCTGACTTCCGAAGAGAAAGATAACGATGTATATCATTATATGATGGTAGGATACAGACTGGAAAATACACTGACAGAGAATGGTCACGTGGCACGAGGAGTCTGTGTGACAGATGAAGAAGGCCATCTGATCAAGATCAATGAGCGTACACATATCGAGAAGCATGATGGTGGTACTGCTTATACAGAAGATGATGGAAAGACATGGACGATGCTTCCGCAGGGCAGCATTGTTTCTATGAATATGTGGGGATTTTCAAACAGTATTTTACAGGAACTGAAAGCACGTTTCCGTCCGTTTCTGGATGATGCGATTGCAAATAATCCGATGAAGGGCGAATATTTCCTTCCGTTTGTTGTAGATGAACTTCTGCAGGAAAAGAAAGCAACTGTCAAGGTGCTGAAATCCGAAGACAAATGGTATGGTGTAACTTATAAAGAAGATAAACCAATGGTGATGGATGCAATCCAGAATCTGAAAGATCAGGGACTGTATCCGCAGAAACTGTGGGAGGAAGCATAAGTGGAAATAAACGAAAAAGTACAGGAAGCGATTGATGGATTTAAGCTTCCGGGAGAACTGAATGAATGTGTTGTTTATGGAAACGGACACATTAACGATACTTACCGCCTGACATATGAGATTCCAAACGGAACAAAGAGATATATTCTGCAGCGGATGAGCAAAAGCATTTTTAAAGATCCTGTCGGACTGATGGAAAATATTGGAGGCGTCACTTCATGGCTTCGCAAAAAGATCATCGCAAATGGCGGAGATCCGGAGAGAGAGACGCTTACGATCGTAAAGAGTCAGGAGAACCTTCCGTATTTCAGAGACTCCAAAGGTGAGTACTGGAGAGTTTACCTTTTTATTGAGGGCGCGACTTCTTATGATGCTGTAAAAGATGATAATGATTTCTACCAGAGTGCTGTTTCTTTCGGACACTTCCAGAGACTTCTGGCTGATTATCCGGCTGAGACATTGCATGAGACGATCAAAGATTTTCACAATACACCGGATCGTCTGGAAAAATTCAAAAAAGCAGTCAGAGAAGATGTCTGCGGAAGAGCTGCTTCTGTACAGAAAGAAATCAACTTCATTCTCGAGAGAGAAGAACTGACACATGCTTTATATGATTTACAGCAGGAAGGTAAGCTGCCGCTTCGTGTTACACACAATGATACAAAGCTTAACAATATCATGATTGATGATGAGACCGGAAAAGGTATCTGTGTAATCGATCTGGATACAGTTATGCCGGGACTTGCAGCGCACGATTTTGGTGATTCTGTCCGTTTTGGCGCAAGTACTGCGGCAGAAGATGAAAAAGATCTGTCGAAAGTATCCTGCGATCTTCATTTATTTGAAGTATATGCAAAAGGCTTTATTGAGGGCTGTGGCGGTGCGCTGACAGATCTGGAGATTGAGACACTTCCGTTGGGTGCGATACTTATGACATTCGAAAACGGAATCCGTTTCCTTACCGACTATCTGGAGGGAGATCATTATTTTAAGATCCATCGTGAAGGACATAATCTGGATCGCTGCAGAACACAGCTGACACTGGTAAAAGATATGCAGGAAAAACTTCCGCAGATGAACGAGATCATAAAGAAATACCAATAATACATTAAAGAGCAATAAAAAAGCTTCGAAACTTTCCTGGTTTCGAAGCTTTTTTGATGTCATAAGATTTAGCCTTTGACACCGCCGGATGTAAGTCCGCCGACCAGATGTTTCTCGATCAGGACAAACAGGATGATGACCGGTACTGTTGCGAACAGAGAAGATGCAAACAGATACTGCCATTCTACCATGTTATATCCGTTGAAGATGGTAATGCCGACAGTCAGCGGTTTGAGAACATCTGTTGAGATCAGTGTCAGGGCAACGGTATATTCGTTCCATGCATTGATGAATACGAAGATCAGTGCAGTTACGATTCCCGGTGCAGCTACAGGCAGAAGAATGCGGATCAGAGCAGACACTTTGCCACAGCCGTCAACAGTTGCTGCCTGTTCCATTTCCGGAGAAATGGAGATGAAAGTACCGCGCAGAAGCCAGATCGCAAAGGCCTGGTTAAATGCTGCGTTGATAAATACAAGACCTACAAGACTGTCAGTCATTCCGAAGGTAGACATGATCTTGTAAATACCGACCAGAAGGACAACCGGTGCAAACATCTGAGAGATGATAACGATTCCCAGAAAGATTTTTTTGCCTTTGAATTTCATTCGTGCAAGTGCATAAGCAGCAGGAATGCCACATATGATCGCAATCAGGGTAGAACCGCCGGCAACGATCAGGGAGTTAATGAAATATCTGGAAAGCGGTGCCAGCGTCCAGATATCTTTGAAGTTCTGCCAGAGCCAGTGGATCGGAAGTAAGGTTCCGTCGGTAGAATAGATTTCTGCACGGCTTTTGGCTGCAGTTGTAAACATAACAAAATATGGATACAGGGTTACAAGTACGACCAGAATCACAAAAAGGTAAAGAAGAACACGGAGAATGACATGTTTTGTGCCGCGTGTATGATTATTCATTATTCTTCCTCCTTTCTGAGTGAAACGACCATATAAATGGATGCGCACAGACACAGGATCAGGAAACCGATCACGGATACTGCTGCTGCCTCACCGGATTTTCCTTTATAAAAGGCAAGTTTATAAAGGTATGTAACAAGAGTATCCGTACGGCTTGCCGGGTCACCCTTGGTTATTGTCCAGATAATAGGGAATGAGTTGAATACATAAATGATATTCAGCACAGTACTTACAGTCAGGGAGGATTTTACCAGCGGAAGAGTGATCTTGAAAAGTTTCTGCCAGTAGTTTGCTCCGTCGACAGTTGCTGCCTCGTAGTAGGAATTATCAATGCTCTGCAGTCCGGAAAGTACGCAGAAAGTTACAAACGGTACGGTAACAAAGATACCTACAAAAATTTCCCATGCAAAATATGCCTGAGGAGTCGGCGTCCAGTTAACAGGACTGGAAATCAGACCGATTTTCATTAAAAGGGTGTTTAATGCACCGTAGTCTTTATCAATGATGAATTTCCAGACACCTGCCTGAATGATCAGGGAAGTCGCCCATGGAAATACAACGATTGCACGAACCGCTTTACGGCAGCGGAATTTGTTGTTCAGTACAAGGGCGAGGATGAAGCCGAAGACAGTGGAGATTACAACAACGGCAACAGTCCATACGATTGTATTGTGTAATACAAGTTTGAAGGTAGAACCTCTGAGAACTTTGGTAAAGTTGTCAAGTCCGCAGAAGCCCTTGATAAGGCCGGCTTTACTTACCTCACTCATAGAAGTACGGAAAACTTCAAAGATCGGAAAGAGGATAAAGACCGTCATAAGCAGGATGCTGGGGAGGAGCCAGAGATAAGGCTCTACAGCAGCAAAAGGTTTCTTTTTTTTCATATTTTACACCACCAGATTATTTAGTTCAGACACAAGCGGGAGCCGGTCACTAAAGTTCCGGCTCCCGGTTAAGTTGCATTCAGTTCATAATATGCGATCAGCCTGCGATATCAGCCTGAAGATCGTCAAGGAGTGTCTGCACATCATCACCGAGAAGTGCGTTCTGCTCTACTTCGATAACACCCTGTTTTACGTCTGCCCATTCTGTCTTTGTTGCCGGATAGAAGTTGCAGCTCTGAAGGATGTCGATCCAGGATGCGAATGTGTCATCGTCTTTTGCAAGAAGATCAGCAGCTGTCTGTGTGGTAGGAAGGAATCCTTCGTATACCATGTAATCTGCATAACGTTCGTCATCATAGAAGAAGTCGAAGAATTTGGTGATGGCAGCTGTACGGGCATCCTGATCCTCTGCAGAATCATCCTTGAATACTTCGAGACGGTCACAAACACCCATAGCTACGGATTCGCAGCCTTCGTTAGCCGGGATAGTAGTTACATCGTAGTTGATGTCATATCCGCCGTCGGAAAGATAAGTCGGAATGTTGTTTGGTCCGATCATCATTGCAACTTTGCCTGCACCGAACATATCCTGAAGGTCATAACGTGTTTCGTTAGCCGGATCGGAGTTGGTGTAGCCGTCGTTTACAAGACCGACTGCAAAATTCAGAGCTTCTACATTCTTTTCGCTGTTCAGAGCCCAGTCACCGTTTTCATCAACGAATCCGCCGCCGTTGTTCCATGTGTAGTAGGAGAATGCAGCCTGACCTTCGTCAGTTGTCATATCAATACCCCATGGATAAA
>OGYG01000268.1_pt1 | contig 57512 bp, 43 predicted proteins | sample 1576481 | NCBI WGS metagenome assembly OGYG01 (sample SAMEA3541497, study PRJEB24748) | human gut metagenome | biome: human gut; feature: human-associated habitat; material: faeces | place: China | collected 2012 | reverse complement strand
GCGGCGATGGTACTGCACTCGAGAGGGTGTGGGAGAGTAGCACGCCGCCGCATTCTTTCGTCGGGGTTCCCGTCGAGCGTGACGCTCCGGGAACCCTTTTTTTGTCTTTTGGTTCGTGTTTCCCGCGACGCGCGGGAGGCTCCCAATCCACAACATTCAACTTAATAATATGAAGATCCTTGGTAGAGCGCTCCGCTCCCAAGGATCTTTTTGTATTTCTGGGCAAATAATCGCCATTCCAGCAAACTGCCCGGCATAACGGAATGGTGGCTCAGCAAAGCCGGGCCAAGAAAGGGAAGGTCGGGAACGGCCGCAAATCCATGTCACAGTCCATTGCGCGAAACAATAACACGGCAACGCAAGATGACGAGAACATCTCCATCAATCTTATTCTTGCCATTCTGTCAACTGGAATCATGGCCTTCATTGGCATCCTTACGGAAACCCTCACCAACGTGCTTTTCCCTGGATTAATGGCGGAATTCCACGTCGACACGTCCACTGTTCAATGGCTGACGACCGGCTATCTGCTTACGGTAGCGCTTGTCACGCCGCTCTCAAGCTATTTCAAGCGCAAACTGAAGTTGCGTACCATCTTCCTTACCGCAATCGTGCTCTGCATCACCGGCTGCCTGATGGCAGCTTGCACGTTGAACTTTCCTATGCTGATGACCGCGCGAATACTACAGGGAGCGGGCACGGGAATCGCGCTTCCGTTGATGTTCAATATCATTCTTGAACAGTCTCCGAAAAGCAAAATCGGCATGCTGATGGGCGTTGGAGGCATGGTGGTGGCCGTGGCGCCGGCACTCGGACCGACTTGTGGGCGGTCTTGTCGGCACGTTCATGCCGTGGCGTTGGATTTTCGTGATTCTGCTGCCGTTCCTGTTTGTTTCGCTGGTGTGCGGCCTTAAAACGATTCATCAGGTCACTCCTACCGAAGAGGCGCATATCAATCCGCTGCATGTGCTTTGCCTAGCAGTCGGATTCGTCTGTTTCGTGTTTGCGCTCGACCGTGGCGGATCCGCCGTTACCGCGGTGAGTAATGGGGATACTTCCGCGACTACGCAATGGTGATTGCAGTGGTTCTGCTGCTGATTGCCATGGCCGCTTTGCTAGTGTTCGCTTGGGTGTCGCATCGTGCGTTCTCGCCGCTGGTTCGTCTGACCGTGTTGCGGAGTGTGAAATTCCGTTGGCATTTGCTTGCGTATGTGCTGCTGCAGTTTGTGACGATCGGTTACGGCTATATGATTCCGAACGCTTCGCAACTGGGATTCGGCGCGTCTGTGCTTGCTGCAGGCGTGGTGTTGCTGCCTGGCGCGTTGCTGGGAGCGGCTAGTGCTCCGGTTTCGGGATCGCTGCTTGATAAGTTCGGTCCGGTCCGCCCGATGTTCACTGCCATGCTCGCCGACCTGCGTGCCTTCGCGTCCAAACGATAGCTGCTGTGCTCACGGTACGTGAGCTCGTGTCCGGATCCCTCCACTCGCTGGAAGAATCTGAACAATTCGGGGGTGTATATGCGGGCAGATTCCTCCAGTGGGTGGGAGAATCCGGATGCTGGGAAGTATACCAACGTATCAATTCCTCCAGTGGATGGAGGTTTCAGGACGTTTGGAGGCCGGTGCGCGGGTGTTTTCCTCCAGTGGGTGGAGGTTTTCGGACTGTAGAAGGCCTATGGGCGTACTGATTGTTCCAGCCACTGGAGGAATTCGGACTGTGAGAATCTTGGCAGCGGGCTGATTCCTCCAGTGAGTGGGCGATCTGGGACGCTGAGAGGTGCGTTGGCGGGTGAATTGTCCCAGAGGGTGGAGAATTCGGTGCGCGGGGAAGTCCTCACGTGTACGGATTCCTCCAGTGAGTGGGCGATCTGGGACGTTGCGACACGCCGATTTGGGGTTTGAAAGAAACTGTTGTATTCTAATCAAGTTGCGTTTCGCGGATAGACACTGTGAGACGTTGCATAATTGGAGAATTCGCCTAGTGGTCTATGGCGCACGCTTGGAAAGCGTGTTGGTGTAACAGCCTCACGAGTTCGAATCTCGTATTCTCCGCCAGCAGGGCTTCCGGATGGTTCTGGAAGCCCTTTTTTCATGCCGAAAACGGCGTTTTTCCAACGATTCCTGAGGATTTGGCCACTTACGGACCATGCCTTTAAATGCCGCGAAAGGTGTTCTCGACGCCCGATATCGGTGGCGTTCAAGGTGGTGAAGTAGGTGAGTTAAATCGGCGCACCACTTTGACGAAAAAGGAGTCGTGAAATGAGGATGACAGGTCCTTCGGCGTGTCGCATCCATCGCCCCACGTCGGTCCAACTACTATCTGACATAGATGAGGCGCATGCCGTATCGACGGATGTCGCATGCATGCCCTGCGGCATGTTTAAAATACTTTTTTATACTTTCATATGCGGATTAAAGTATAAAAAAGTATCGGACCCGTTGGAATCATTGGGTTTTAGGACCATACTTTTTATACTTTTATATTTTCACGTTCTCTGTGTTTGCGGGCTTTCGTCATTGCCATCGAATGAGGTGATGGGAAGATGAAACGTCGCAGATTCGGAACGCTCATCATCAGACAATCGAAAGACGGCACCAGAAAATACGTCGAGGCACGATACCAGCCGCCGATATGGGCGTACGGCGAGTGGCCGAACCTTCCGAAGCATTTCTCGAAGAGATTCGACGTGGACTACACGGCCATGGCGGAAGCGTGGCTGGCGGAGGAGGAACGCAAAATCAGGCTCGGCACATGGGAGCCGCCCAAGGTGTCCGAGAACAAGAGCCGCGCGTCAAGGATCACATTCCGCGAGTATGCGCTGGACTACGTCGAGAACCGCAGAAAGCCTGATGGGGAAAGGATAGCCGAGACTACACGGGAGAAATACCTGCAGTACCTGAAGGACTACCTCATTCCCGTCCTCGGCGGCAAACCAATGGCGGACATAACCCCCAGAGACATCGAACGCTGGTCGGACTCCATGAAAATCGGCGCATCCGGCGAACTCGCACCCATCAAAGCGAAAACGCTCACCCTGCTACGTGCGATCTTCAAGGACGCCTGCGAGAGACCCCTCGACTCGTCGGGCACCACGCTGCTGACCATCAATCCCGTACGCATCCGCATGCCGAAGCGCACGTCCAACATCGCGTACGCCGACATCTCCATGACCGAACTTGACACGCTGTACCACGCGATGAAACCCCGGCTGGCCGTCCTCATCTACCTGATCGGAGCCATGGGATTGAGACCGGGGGAGGCGTACGCGCTCCAACGCAGGGATGTGGAACTCAACGACGACCTCACCTCGGGTGTGCTGCACATCACGAAAGCCGCGAAACCCATCCGCGTCGCGGATTCCGAGACTGGGGAGGGCCACCGGAAGATCGTCATCGGCAGCACCAAGACCGAGGGGAGCCTCCGCGACGTGGAACTACCACCGTTCCTTTGCAAGGCGCTTGACCGGCATCTGAAACAGTACGTGCCGGACAAGCCGGACGCCTACCTGTTCACAGGGGAACGGACCCTGTCCATAATCAGCGACCAGACCGTCCGAAATGCCTGGTACCAGGCAAGAAAGAGCGTTCCCCGACTGGAAGCGAGGAAAGTCCGCCTCTACGATCTACGGCATCGTTCCATCAGCTACATGAAGAAATACACGTCCTCCGACAAGACCGTCATGGGAGTCGCGGGACATATCCGACTGGATACGGACCGGCACTACCAGCACCAGCTTGAATCCGAACGGCGAAAAATCATCGACGGCATAGAACGCGAGGCAGAGGAAAGCGGAATCTCAACCCCAGCCGAAGCTGCGCCCGACGCAGATGTAAGCCATCTCGTCGATCTTCTCGAGAAAACCACCGCATCCGCGCGGGTTGAAATCATCCGCAAAATGGACGCGCATGAACGAGACGCTGTCATGCAGCGTTTCTCGCAGAAGACCCGCGAAGAAACCCTGTCATGCCTATTCAAGGCATCCTAAACCCCGAAACGATATCGAAAGGTATCGGAAGTGCTCCATGTGGATGGATAGGGCGCGAGACATCCACCCACGTACAAGGACACGACAGGCCGGAACACGGCCGGAAAGGAACAAGACATGGCATCGGTACAGGCAGAGGAGCTGAAACCACTATCGGTCACAGTCCCAGTCGCCGCACGTCTACTCGGATTCAAAGACACGAAAATCGTCTACGGACTAATCAGAGGAGGCGAGATCCGCGCCCGTAAATGCGGGCGCATCTACCTCGTCAACTACAAGTCCCTCGAATCTTACATCGAGGGACGCTGAAACAAAAAGCCCATCACTCGCAATGATGAACCCAAAAGAATGACCCACGAAGGAGGTCACAATGACAAGCATATCAGCAACGGGCAACAGCATCACGGCTTCAAAGTTCCCGAAGAACAGAATGAGATTTCTAGGAGATGACCCATGGTTCCCGATGGGCTGCGTCACGATTCTCGGCGGCAAAAAACGCAGTGGGAAAAGCACTCTCGCCCTCTACGAATGCGCGAAATTCTCTGCCATGGGCAAGAAAGTGCTTATCGTCCAAAGAGAGGATCCTGTCTCCCTCGTCGTAACGAGGCTGGACTGCATGGGCGCAGATCTCGACAATATTGAGATATTCTGCCAGCGGGTTCAAATCGACGGTGAGTGCGTCGATCAGGTTGGCTTCGATGCTGGCGATATTAAGGGCATCATCAGCAGGGCGCGGTTTGTGCATGCCGACCTTGTGTACGTCGATCCGCTGCACGCTCTCTCTACCGGAAGAATGAACGACCAGAACTCCGCGGACTGCATGGACAGACTAAGCACGTTCGCAAAGCAAGACGGCTGCTGTGTGCTTGGAGTGATGCACGCGCACAAACGACCTCGGGACATCGAATACGCCATATCGGGATCGGACCAGTGGGTGGCGAAAGCAAGATCATATCTGTACCTTGCGCAGGATCCGGAGGACCCGACCAAAGCGATATGCGACCAAGGCAACGCGTCATATTCGAAAAAAGCAACGCCGAAATCAAATTCGGAATGGCGGAGGTCGTGGACGACGACGACGGAGAACTGTTCCAGGTGAGTGTCGTCGAGGAAGTCTATCCGACCACTGCGACCGCCCAAGATTATCTCGACATCGAAAACAGCAAACGCGACGACCAAACGGATCCGGTGTTCAGAAGCGAAATAACCCAATGGCTGCACGACACCATCCACTCCGAAGGCAACCACGCTCTCGCCGTCGAGATCTTCAAGAAAGCGAAAAGGCGCGGATGGAACCCGCCGGCAGTGCGGAAAGCCATGGAACAGGCTGGAGTCAGACAGGCGAAAGAGCCAGCCAGAGCCCCCAGATCAATTCTCTATCTCACCGACGCCGCGGAGTACACGGGCGAAAGCCTGAAACGAATCAACCAAGGCGTCACACCGGAGACCCTGGCAAAGGAATGGTGCATGACGATACCCAGGTAGGGGCTGGAGGTCTGAGTTTCATGGAACCGATATATCGGAACAGTTCATGGTCTTCGATATATCGGTATGAAGGCTCATATGGCCCATACGCGTAGATCGCCGCCCAGGCTCGAACAAGCGCACACCACACGAGAATATCGACTGCAACATTATGTTGCAGTCGATATTTTTTGTTCCGCCACAAATTCCAGGTCATGACGCGCATGGGATTCGACGGCCGTCGACGCGGATGCGCATGGGGCCTTGCCATGCCGAATCCGGACGGACGCCACACGGAATATCAACTGCGTCATTATGCCGCAGTTGATATTTTCGCGGAACGCGCGGAACGACAGAACACCACAACAAAGAACAAAAGAAAGAAAAAGATCAAAGACAAGAACAAGAAGAAAGATCAAAGAACAAGAGCAAAAGAAGACAACACCAACACAAGAAACACAACAAGAGCAAGAACACAGCAACAACACCCCCAAACCAAAACCAAGACACAAGAAAAAATACGATGGGCGTCTTGCACCTGGCTGCGCGGAAACCGCCGTAAACGGCGGATTTCCAACGAAATTAAGCATACTTAGGTGGTTCTAATACCGATATCGGCATTTTATGCGGCTGCTTGGCGTGGGTTTTCATGGAAGAAAACAAAGAAGAAAAGCCGCCGACCTGCCCAGTGTGCGGGAAGAAGGTGGAGGAAAAGTACGTCCGATCCTGTCGTGGTGGAAAGGCCGGTGCCTATCGTGCCTGCCACATCAAATGCTCTAAACAGTATGAGAAGTCACTGTTCGAGGAGCGACTCCGGATGAAGGAGAGAAGGATCGACGACCAGCTGGCCCATTGGTGGATGATGCGTGACGAGTCGCTGCGGCAGCTGCGCATCGCCATTGAGGACTACAACGAGGAGACGGCCCTGCATGATCCGCTCGTGGTCCGTCTCGTCTACGAGAAATGCCGTCAGGCGATATTGGCGATGCATATCGACCCGTTGACGGTGATCCGATACCAGGACGAATGGTTCCGACGGCTCGCGGCCGACATCGGACGGGACGGCATGAACCGGATCGCCGACATGCTGGGTTGGGACGGCGCGCGCGGATGGAACCAGGATCCAGACGTGAGCGCGGAGGGAAAGACGATCCGCGTGACGGGCGGAAGGATCGACGTGCCCGGCGAGCAGATGGAGGACGAGTTCACGGACGACCTGAACCTTCCCGGCACCCTGGACGCCAGGACCGTGGACTGGAAACGGACCATGGACCACATCTGGCGCGAGGACAACATCGGATCCAAAAAGGACCGCGGGCCATGGAGGTACCGGTGACGCAAAAGGAGGAAAGACAGATGAACCAGTCGAAGGATTATAGGAAATACATCGGCACGCGCATGAGCCCGGCCGACATCAGACGCGCCCGGGCGCGCGAGGCCGACGAACGGTACGGGCGGATCATCGAAGGCGTGTGTCCGAACTGCGGCAAACCGATCCGCAAACCCAAGGCGGGACCGACCAAGAGATTCTGCAACGACAGCTGCCAGAACAGTTACAGGCAGAAAAGACAGCATAGTCGCCGCCTCAAGGCGCAAAAGCAGTCCATCGATTCCGCGCTCGACTTCAAACGGCAGAGCGAGGACTACCTGGAACGCGCGAAGCGACTCAACGAGCAGACCCGACAACTGCGCGGGGAGCGACGCAGGATCCAGGAACAGGTCAGGCTCACGCTCATGACCCAACTGCTTTTCATCCAACGCGGCAAGCCGGAGCTCATCGAACAGGCGCCGAGGGACGGATACGTGGCCCATCTCATCCGGGACATCGACGCCATGGGAACGGCAGGGGACGCGGAACGCGTGCTCCGCCACCAAGGCTACACGGGAGCGATGCCCCGCTAGAAGGATTGAGGATCTGGCCTTCGTATCAGGTCGCGCGCATGCCGGAATTCCGATACGAAGGCCATGCAGGCCGTCTTTTTGCTGGGCGATATCGGTGTGAGAACCGCCTAAGTATGCTTAATTTCGTTGGAAATCCGCCGTTTATGGTGGATTTCACAAGGTGGGGTGCAAGACGCGCATCTGATTTTTTCTTGTGTCTTGGTTTTGGTTTGGGGGTGTTGTTGCTGTGTTCTTGCTCTTGTTGTGTTTCTTGTGTTGGTGTTGTCTTCTTTTCTTCTTGTCTTTGTTCTTTTTTCTTGTGTCTTTCTTTCTTGTTTTTGGTCTTCTTTCTTTTCTTCTTTCTTTTTGTTGTGGTGTTCCGTCTTTCCGGATCGGTTCCGGTCCCGCCCGGGTTCGGCAGGTCGGTCCGGTTCGCGCGGAAAGTGCCCTTGCGCTCCCGTGCAAACGTGGCTGGTGGCCGGTGGTCCTTTCCGTCCGGATTCGGCAAGGCATGGCTCCACACGCATCCGCATCGATAAACGCCGGAACATGTTCGGCATGTGGCGAAAAAATATCAACTGTTCCATAATGGAACAGTTGATATTCCGTGTGGCGTCCGTCCGGATTCGGAATCCCATGCGTGCGCGTCATGACCTGGAACTTGTGGCGGAACAAAAAATATCGACTGCGGCATAATGCCGCAGTCGATATTTTCGTGCGGTGCGACATGGCTTTTCGTCCGATATATCGGAACGGCGGATGGTCCGGCCCATGGAATGGTCCGCACGGGTCCTCGTGTCGATATATCGGCTCCGTGTTGTGCGCCGTGAATATCAATTGCCGCATTATGCGGCAGTTGATATTTTGTGATCTGCAATGAGGGTCATCGTCTGATATATCGGCGCGGCGACCGGCCTGGCCTATCCACGCCGATACGGGTCCGCCCCGTGGCTCACGCGAGCCTTCATGCCGATATCGACTACGGCATTCCGTGGTCGGTGATCCTGTTTTTCAATGGTTTTGATGGCTTATGCACAACAGCTGCGCATGCGTGAAACTGGTCGAGGCTGCATTAAGTGTTGCATGGCGTGTTGGTGCAACATTTATGCCATGCTGGTGTTAAACGTTGAATCAAGATTCAAACCAACACATAGATGGAAGTCGGGATGTCGCGTGGTATGGGAAAGGTCGAGCGCCAGCTGCTCGAAGAGCTCGGACGGTCGGGTGGAAGCGGCGTGTGGATCGCCGGACCCGGCATGGACAGGTCGCAGGTCGAAAGCCGCAGAAGGGCTGCGAAAAGCCTCGAGGCGAAGGGTCTCGCCGCCGTGCGCATCGTACGGGCCGGACGGCGCGATGTTTCCAAACTGCTGGATCCGGGCGCCGCACTGGAGATCGACCGCAGGAAACTGCGCGGCGACCTCAGGAAAGCCAAGGAGAAAAAGGAGGACGCCAAGAGCGAGGAGTTCCGCGCGTACAGGGCGCTTTCCGACATCGAACCACCCGACTCGGCGCAGGGCTACGAGTGGGGCCTCGAGAAGAACAAAAAGAAACGCGATGAGAAGCGGGATCTGGTGGAAGGCGGCAGGCTGACCATCACGATCAGTGGAGACGACCGGCGCGTGGCCAGGCTGATGGGCGACATCGAGACTCTGCTGGGCGGCATCTGGGACCTCAGCGAGCCGCGTGACATAGAGGAGAAGGGGAGCCGGGCCGTCAAAACGATCTTCCAGGCCAAGCTGAGAACGGACTGTCCGGGTCGGTCCGGGAAGTAAGGGATCTCATATGAGGTACTTCACATCGGACACGCATTTCGGACATCCGCTCGTCGGTGCCCTGCGCGTATACCTAGGCGACGGCGTGTTCCGCGCCGAATGCGCGTGAACTCGCGCGGAAGCAGACGGATGGGCTATCGTTCATTCATAGCTTGATTGTCGGCCCGCTGAAAGTATTGATAAAGTAGCGATATTTCCAGTGGAATGCGAGCGGTATCGACATGGTATCGATACTTGCGTCATGTGAAGTATCGATACTTTATCGATACTTCTGTGATTACCGTTCGTGCGGGCGATTCGTAGTGAGGCATCGAGGATCATGAGGATCGTGGTGGAAAGGTTTCTATGTAAGAACTTGATTCCATGTTCTGACTTCAGGTTGCGGGTTTTGGTGGAGGACAGCCTGTTAAGTGTTGTGTAAGTTGATGACGCAACGTTTACTGTGGTGGTGAATGACAGCATTCAAGCTCAATTCGGGGGTTTCCGCAGAATTCGATTAGGATGGGTAGGCATGAACCCGGGCTTTATAGACAACCAGACGAAGATCGTCAAGGACGAACTGGTCGACGTGATAGGGAAGGGCGACCGGATCAGCGTCGCCTCGTCGCTGTTCTCCATGTACGCGTACCGTGAGCTGAAGGAACAGCTGGAGAACGTGGACGGGTTCCGTTTCGTGTTCACGTCGCAGGCGTTCACCAAGGAACAGACCCCGAAGGAACGCCGGGAGTTCTACATTCCCCGCATCAACCGCGAACAGAGCCTGTATGGCACGGAACTGGAAATCCGTCTGCGCAACGAGCTGACGCAGAAGGCCATCGCTACCGAATGCGCGGACTGGATACGCCGCAAGGCCCGGTTCATGTCGTTCGATCAGGATGCGGGCGGTTCCCTCGCCCCGTTCCTTGCCGTGGACAAGCCTGATGACCTGGTCGGCTACATGCCGTTCACCGAGTTCTCCACCACCCAGCTGGGCGTGAGCAAACACGCGGGATTCATGCCGGGTACCGCGCGTATGGACACGGCTCAGACGAAGGGCTTCCTCGACGAGTTCGACCGCCAATGGAACGGCGGACGTCTGCACGACGTGACTGACGTGGTGCTCGACAGCATCGAACGCATGTACCGGGAGAACCCGCCCGAACTGGTGTACTACATGGCGTTGCGGCGCATCTTCGGCGAGTTCCTCGAGAACGTGGACGAGGACGTGCTGCCCAAGGACGGCACCGGCTTCCAGCAGAGCGCGGTCTGGAACAAGCTGTACGACTTTCAGAAGGACGCCGCCCTCGCCCTGATCAACAAGCTGGAGACGTACAACGGCTGCATCCTGGCAGACTCGGTCGGCCTGGGCAAGACGTTCACCGCACTGGCGGTGATCAAATACTTCGAATCCCGCAACCGCAACGTGCTTGTCCTGTGCCCGAAGAAACTCAAGGACAACTGGATGACGTACCGGTCGAACGCGGTCAACAATCCCATAGCCTCCGACCATCTGCGCTACGATGTGCTCTTCCACACCGATCTGAGCCGCGTGAGGGGCGAGTCGAACATGGGCATCGACATCGGCCGCGTCAACTGGGGCGCGTACGACCTCGTCGTGATCGACGAGTCCCACAACTTCCGCAACGGCACCGACTCTGCCGCCAAAGCCGACGACAAGGAGAACCGCTACCAGAAACTCCTCGACAAGATCATCCACCAGGGCGTGCGCACCAAGGTCCTCATGCTGTCGGCCACGCCGGTCAACAACCGGTTCCGCGATCTGCAGAACCAGCTCGCCCTCGTCTACGAGGGCAACGACGACGACTGGACCGGCAAGCTCGGCCTGGGCACCGACATCGACAACGTGTTCCGCAACGCGCAGAAGGCGTACGCGGCATGGGCGAAGCTCGATCCGGAGGAACGCACCACCAAGAACCTCATGGACCGTCTCGACTTCGATTTCTTCAGGATCCTCGACCAGGTCACCGTGGCCCGCAGCCGCCGGCACATCAAGAACTATTACGACATGAACGCGATCGGCCGTTTCCCGGACCGCCTCAAACCGGTCAGCGTGCGTCCGAAACTGTCCACGGACCCGAACTCTACGGTCTCGTACGACCGGATCTACGACGAGCTGGAGAAGCTCAACCTCGAACTGTACATTCCGTCCAAATACGTGTTGCCGACCCGCATGGGCAAGTACGAGGATGACAACGGCAATTTGACCATGAAGGGCCGTGAGAAAGGCGTCAGGAAACTCATGGCCACGAACCTGCTCAAACGCTTCGAGAGCAGCGTCCACTCGTTCCATCTCACCCTGGAACGCGTGCTCGGCTACATGAAGGGCACGGTCGACACCATCGACCGGTACGAGGAATACCGGCTTAAGCATTATTCCACCTGCATGCTCGACAAGGTCGACGCGGGCCGGTTCGACGAAGGCTACGATCTCGACATCGACGACGGCGAGACCATGGAGTTCACCACGGGCGGCAAGACCCAATACCTGCTGTCCGACATGGACTGGAAGGGATGGCGCCACAGCATCGAGAACGACATCGCCGTGATCGAGACCATCCTCGACATGATCGACGGCATCGACGCGGAGCATGACGCGAAACTCCAACGTCTGCACGAGACCATCAAAGGCAAGCTCGAGCATCCCGTCAACGAAGGCAACCGGAAGGTGCTCGTGTTCACTGCGTTCGCCGACACCGCCGACTACTTGTACGGGCACGTGAGCGAATATGCGCGCACGCTCGGCATGGAGACCGCCGAGGTGACGGGAACCGGGCCCGGCCACTGCACGATCCGCAAGGTCGGCGGAAGCATGGACGACATCCTCGCATGCTTCAGCCCCAGATCCAAGGAACGCGACGTGACCGCCCATGCGCTCAAGGACTGCGATATCGATATACTGATCGCGACCGACTGCATCAGCGAGGGCCAGAACCTGCAGGACTGCGACATGATGGTCAACTACGACATCCACTGGAACCCCGTGCGCATCGTGCAGCGTTTCGGACGCATCGACCGCATCGGCTCCACGAACCGTCGCATCCAACTGGTCAACTACTGGCCCGACATGGACCTCGACAAGTACCTGAAGCTCAAGGACAGGGTGGAGGCGCGCATGCGCCTGACCGTCATGACGTCCACCGGCGACGACGACTACATCAACCCCGACGAGAAGGGCGATCTGGAATACCGCACGCGCCAGCTGAGGCAGATGCAGGACGAGATCCCCGACCTCGAGGATGTCGAGGGCGGCGTGAGCATCACCGACCTCGGCCTGAACGAGTTCCGTATGGACCTGGTCGACTACCACAAACGCGATCCCGACCTCGACCGCGCGCCCGCGGGCATCAATGCGGTCGTGAGGGGAGCCGAGCCCGGCATCCTGTTCGTGCTGCGCAATATGAACGACGCGGTCAACACGGAAGGCAGGAACCGGATCCACCCTTATTACCTCGTGCACGTCGGTGACGACGGAACGGTGCGCCACGGGCATCTGGAACCCAAGACATGCCTCGACCTCATGTGCGCGCTCTGCAAGGGCCGGACGGAACCAGACGAGACGCTGTGCAGGGAGTACAACAGGCTCACTCGCAACGGCAGGGACATGCGCCACGCGTCCGAACTGCTCGACGCCGCCGTATCCAGCATCGTCCAACAGGACGAGCAGTCCGCCGCCGACGGATTCTTCAACGGCACGCTGGGAGGGTTCCTCGACGCGGGCGTGCGGGGATTGGAGGACTTCGAACTTATCTGCTTCCTCGTCATCCGCCCCGAAACCGGCATGACAGAGGCGGTGGAACGATGAGCGATCCGGAGACCTGCGGAACCGTATCAGCCGTGGCATTGGGCCTGCCTAGCACCACGGCCGTCCCGCATCCGCGCGGCCGCCTGCCCAAGGAGGGCTTCTACAGGAACACCGCCGTCCCCGTGCGTCTGCGCCGCCGGTTCATCGACGACATCGACCAGATCGTCATGCTCGCCGTGATCCGCCCACAGGAGATCCGCATCCCGGCGGGCGAACGCACCAAGGAGATCGACGTGATCGGCCTGCTGCAGACGGGCGAGAACCCGCCCGTCGAGGTCATGGAACACATCGCCCGCATGAGGGACGAACAGACCGGGCACGCCGCGCGAATCCTGTTCGCATGCGTACGCGACAGGGAATACCGGCTCGCCGTGTACCGCAACGCCAACATGCGTGCCGGAATCACCGAAGGCAAGATCCACGTCAGTGAGCCCCGCGGCGTCATCGGCGGCGGCAAAGGTCTGGTCCTTGACGGCGGCGATCTCGACGAGATGTGGGACTGCCTGTGCGCGCAGGTCATCCTGAACAGCGAAAACGGCATGGACCTTGACCGGCGAGTCGCCGACCGGACGCGGATAATGAGACTCAACGAGGACATCGCGAAACTTGAAAAGCAGCATGCGAAGGCCAAGCAGATAGGCCAACGCAACCGCCTGTGGAACGAGCTGCAGGACAAGCGCAAAGAACTGAAGACCATCAACCAAGGAGCAATACAATGAGCAAGCACGCAGCCCCCCCCCCTAAACGGTGTTGAACGGATCGAGAGGCACACGCCCGACCTCACCGAGGAGAACGTCAGCAGGCTCATCGAACTGTTCCCGAACGTCGCGACCGAAGTCACCGACCCACAGACCGGCGAGACGAAACGAGCCGTCGACTTCGACGTGCTGAGGGAGAACCTCGGCGACGTGGCCGAGGGGCCACGCGAACGCTACCAGTTCACTTGGCCCGGCAAGCGGGCGGCGAAGGCCGAGGCCCGCAAGTCGATCAGCAAGACGCTGCGCCCGGTGCCGGAACGTTCCAAGAACTGGGATGACACCCAAAACCTGTATATCGAGGGCGATAATCTCGACGCGCTGAAGATCCTGCGCGAAACCTACGCCGGCAAGATCAAGATGATCTACATCGACCCGCCATACAACACCGGCCACGACTTCGTTTACGATGATGATTTCTCCCAGTCCAGGGAAGAATACGATGCGGAAAGCGGCGACTACGACGAGAACGGCGGACGCCTGGTGGCCAACACCGAGAGCAACGGCCGTTTCCACTCCGACTGGTGCTCAATGATCTATCCGCGTTTGCTGCTAGCTCGCGATTTGCTTACTTCCGACGGCGTGATTTTCATTTCTCTTGATGATGGCGAGCAAATTAACGCGAGTAAAATATGCGATGAGATATTTGGTGCGGCTAATCGAATTGGCCCAATTATTCAGAATAAACAGAACGCAAAGAATGATGCAATTAATGTGCAAAAGAACCATGAATATCTTTTGGTGTATCGAAAAATGCCTCTCTTTGCAGGTGCGACAGTAAAGCCAACGCTTTTGAGGAAGACTGATAGATATCGTAACGCTTATAAGAGCAAAGGGCGTTGTTACTATCTCAATGATCCAATAACAACCCGCGGAGAGGGAGGAACTTTAAACGCTCGACCTAATTTGGGCCACACTATTTACTTTAATCCTGTTAAAAATGATCTTCGTGCGGTTGCTGATTATGATATAGAATTGGCAAAAACTTCTAATAACGAGGAAGATGTTTACAGGAATGATGAAGCTCTTCTCTCGGCAGGCTATGTGCCGATACGGCCTCCCAAGGTTAGAGGTAAATTGGGATGCTGGACATGGTCTCTCGAAAAAGTTAACGAAGACAAAGACAATCTTGTGGTAACTGGTAAACCCGGATCGTATTCAGTCAGGAAAAGGACTTTCGTGCCTGAGTCGGAGTGCGAGGTAATTGATGGGAAGCTCAGGTTCAGGTCACAGGAAACTGCGAATACTCGCAGTATTATTGATTATTCGACAAACGAAGGTACAAACGAACTCACTCAACTAATGTGTGTTGCTGGCTTGTTTGATAATCCTAAGAATGTTGAGATGTTGAAGTATCTAATATCCCTGATTCCCGCAGATAACTATACTGCCTTAGATTTCTTCTCTGGTTCTGCAACCACGGCACATGCCGTAATGCAGCTGAATGCGGAAGATGGTGGTAATCGCAAGTTCATCATGGTGCAGTTGCCGGAAGAGACTGCTGAGAATAGCGAGGCCAGCAAGGCTGGTTATTCCACGATCTGTGAGATAGGTGAGGAACGTATTCGCCGTGCTGGCGAGAAGATCAAGGCTGAGGTCGAGAAGTCCAATGAGCAGTTGGAGCTTGGCGCTTCGCCTAAGAAGGTGCCGGATATCGGGTTCCGTGTGCTTCGTGTGGATTCGTCGAACTATGAGGACGCGTACCGTTCCGTCAACGAGGTGACGCAGGCGGGGATCGACGATCTGATCGATGTGTCCAAGGCCGACCGTTCCAAGCTTGACAGGCTGTTCGAATGCCTTCCCTCGTTCCAATTGCCGTACAGTTCCACCGTCGACACATTGGAAGGCGGCGAGTTCGCCGGCCATACGGTGTATTCGGTGAACGGCGGCCAGCTGGTGGCATGCTTCGATTCGGAGATTCCGGAATCGTTGATCCGTGCTGTGGCGGGGCTCGAACCGCGTCCGTCTTACGCGGTGTTCGGCGAGGGCGGTCTGAAGAACAGCGCGACCATCACCAATGTGACGGAGATCTTCAAGCAAAGCGCGAACGGCACGACCGGCAGCACAAAGATCCGCATCATCTAGAAAAGGGGAGGGTTGCCATGAAGTTCGAGTTCTCCCAATACCAGTACCAGACCGATGCGGCGAACGCGGTATGCGACGTGTTCGAGGGCCAGCCCAAGCAGGAGGATGTCGGCTACATCCGCGACGTGGGTGTGCGTCGTCCCGTGTTCGCCGATCCGGAACCCGTGCAGGGCGCGCTCGGCATCCCCGAATTGGAGCCGCAAACGCGCCAGGGCACGTTCGACTCGTACGATACGGACGACGATACCGGCTACCGCAACGGCGACCTGATGCTGGATGCGGAACGGCTGCTGGGCAACATCAGGGGAATCCAGCGCCGGCAGAACCTCACGGAGTCGAAGAAGCTGTGCGAACGGCCGCTCGGTGGCGTGGAGTTGGACGTCGAGATGGAGACGGGCACGGGCAAGACGTTCGTGTACACGAAGACGATGTTCGAGCTGAACCGCCGCTACGGGTGGACGAAGTTCATCATCGTGGTCCCGTCGATCGCGATCCGCGAGGGCGTCGCGAAATCGTTGGGCACGACCGGCGACTATTTCTACACGTCCGGCCTCGACGGCAGGCAGGGGTACGGCAAGCGGCTCAACTGGTTCGTGTACGACTCGTCGAACCTGACCGAGCTGGACCGGTTCGCGCAGTCCACGGACGTGTCCGTGATGGTCATCAACATGCAGGCGTTCAACACGTCCATGAAGGAGGGCGGCCGCAGCAAGGAGGCGCGCATCATCTTCTCGGAGCGTGACGAGTTCGGCTCCCGCAGGCCGATCGACGTGCTCGCCGCGATGAGGCCGATCATGATATTGGACGAGCCGCAGAAGATGGGCGGCAAGGCCACGCAGGACGGCATCCGCTTGTTCCATCCGCTGTTCACGTTGAACTATTCCGCCACGCACAAGACGCATCACGATCTCGTGTACGCGTTGGACGCGCTCGACGCGTACAACCAGCGTCTGGTCAAACGCATCGAGGTCAAGGGCTTCGAACTGCACAACATGCGCGGCACGGACGGCTACCTGTACCTGCAAGACATCGTGGTGAGCCGGAACAGGGCCCCGCAGGCGCGCATCGAATACAAGAGGGCCACGGCCGCGGGAACGATCTCGACCACGGTCGGCTCGTTCGGAGAGGGCGACGACCTGTACACCGCGTCCGGCGAACTGGAGGCGTACCGCGACGGTTGGAGGATCGCTCCGGACGGGATCGTGCCCGACCAGGACGGGCAGGTCGGCCACGTGCGGTTCCTCAACGGCGAGACCCTGCGCAAGGGGCAGGTGCTCAACGACGGCAGCGAGGCGGACATGCGCCGCATCCAGATCCGCGAGACCATCCTCTCCCACTTGCACAAGGAAGAGCATCTGTGGGCGCGCGGCATCAAATGCCTGAGCCTGTTCTTCATCGACGAGGTCGCCAAATACCGCCGATATGACGACATGGGCGAGCCCGTCAAGGGCGAGTACGCGCGCATGTTCGAGGAGGAGTACGACCGTTGCGTGAGCTGGTTCCTCAACGGACGGCTGGACGACGGGCACGGCTATCTCGACTGGCTGCGCACCACGCACGGCGAATACGTGCACCAGGGCTATTTCAGCATCGACAAGAAGGGCCGTTCCATCGATTCCAAGGTCAAGCGCGGTTCCGACGAATCCGACGACATCAGCGCGTACGACCTGATATTGAAGGACAAGGAACGCCTGCTGAGCTTCGACGAGCCCACGAGGTTCATCTTCAGCCATTCCGCGCTGCGCGAGGGATGGGACAACCCCAACGTGTTCCAGATCTGCACCCTCAAGCACTCGGACAACGAGGTCGGCAAACGCCAGGAAGTCGGCCGAGGCCTGCGCCTGTGCGTGAACGGCAAGGGCGTGCGCCAGGACGTCAACGCGCTCGGAGAGGGCATGGTCCAGGAGGTCAACCTGCTGACCGTGATCGCGTCCGAAAGCTACGAGAGGCTCTCCGAATCCCTGCAGAGGGACATTCGGAGTGAGCTGCGCGAACGGCCCATGAAGGTCGACAACGCGTTCCTCACCCGCGTGCGCGTGCCCGCCGACGCGCTCGGCCCGGATCATGAGGGGGAGGAGCCGGTCACGTTCAGCGAGGACGAGGCGGACAGCATCATGTACACGCTCATCGCGAACGGTCTGATCGACCGCAAGCACGAGCTGACCGATAAATACAAGGACACCGGCCTCGACCAGGCCGCGGTGGAAAGCCTGCCTGAGGATCTGCGGGCCAAGGCTCCCGCCATCAAGGCCGCGTTGGACAGCGTGCTCGAGGGCGCGACCACCATGGTCATCGGCAACGCGTTGAAAGCCAAGATCGACCGCAACCCGTTGAACGACAACTGGAACCGCAAGGAATTCCAGGAACTGTGGAAGAGGATCAACCACAAGTACGCGTACACCGTCAGCTTCTCCGACGACGAACTCGTCAAGAACGCCGTCGAGGCGATCGATAAGGATCTGGAGGTCGCGAAACTCTCGTACACGGTCACGCGTGGTCTGCAGAAGGAGCATGCGACCCGCGAGGAGCTCGCCGCGGGAGAGCATTTCAAACGCGAGCAGACCCGTAGCGCCGATCTGGACGTGGACGTGTCGAACGGCGTGCGATACGACTTGTTGGGCGAGATCGCACAGGCCGCGACCATCACCCGCAGGTGCGCGGCCGAGATCCTCAAGGGCATCCGGCCGGACAAGTTCGGTCTGTTCAGGGACAATCCCGAGCAGTTCATCGCCAGGGTCGGCAGACTGATCGTGCGGGCAAAGGGCACCATGATCGTGGACCATATCTGCTACGACCGGATCGCGGGCGAATATGATTCGAGCATCTTCACGAACGCGGGCGGAAGCCGCGAGCAGAGCGAGGCGTACCGCGCGTCCAAGTGCGTGCAGGACTGGGTGTTCCCAGACGGCACCGCGAGGAAGAGCGTGGAATGGAGGTTCGCGGAGGATCTCGACAGCGCCGAGGAGGTCGCGGTGTACGCGAAACTGCCCAGAGGCTTCCAGATACCGACCCCGGTCGGCAACTACGCGCCGGACTGGGCCATCGCGTTCCGTGATGGCGGCGAGGTGAAGCACCTGTTCTTCGTTGCCGAGACCAAAGGCTCGATGGACTCCATGGAATTTCGTGGTGTCGAGGACAGCAAGATCAAGTGTGCGAAGCGTCTGTTCAACGACCTGCGGCTTGCCGACGACGTGCGCTACGAGCAGACCGTCTCCTACGAGGATCTGCTCGCCCAGGTGAAATCCCTGAAATAGTGATCTAAGAGAATAGATGCGTGTGTCTTTCAGCAAGGACATGCGCATCTATTTTGTGCCACTACTCTTCAGGGAATCCAGACATAGGGGACGCAAAGATTATCGCTTGGCATCTGATTGATCGTCCTGAAGGTAAGTTCCGCCCTATTATTCGTTATCCGTCTGGATGTCTGTTCGTTTGGTTGAATGTCCGTGACATTTCAATGTGGATGTGTTATGTTTCGCTCGCCATTGACTGTCTTGACACCATCATTTCTAGGCAAGTGAAAAATCGTCCACGATTTTTCACGCGGCAGTAGCTCCCCAAGCCAGCAGGAACGAAACATTCCCTCTTTGAAATGGTGGGCGAAGATCTATATATAGATAAGTAAGAAAGTATAAAAGTATAGGGAGTATAAGTCTTTTCAATTGTTCTCGTAGTTAATGTATAAGTAAGGTATAAGGAAGTGTGGTGGAAGTATAAGAGTCGTTCCTTCTACTTGTTTTACCTTTCGTTGGTGAATACGGTGGTACACTTGTGGCGGGTATCGTTGGAAGGCTTGTGGCGCAAGGGTTTCGGGCATTCAGGAACAGAATCTCGTATTCTCCGCCAGTAGGGCTTCCGGATCATTTCGGGAGCCCTTTTTTATGCCAAAACGGCGGGTTTTCAATAGCTCGCTGGCGTGGCTCGCTGCGGCACGTGCAACGGAAAAGTTGCGAAACAGTGGGGGAGTTGCGCATATCGCTGATTTCGTTCGTAACGGTATGCTACCTTGCGTTACGCTCGGAACGATGACCGTTGCCAGTGGAGAGATTGCCGGCAGAGATTGCTTGAAGAGAGGGAGGGCAGCGATGGCTGAGTTCGACGATGAGCTAGATATGCAGCGTGAACTCGATACCCGCGATTCCCTGGCTTCGATGGCCCACTACCATGTGTCATCGCCGGGTGCCGTTACCACGCAGGTGTTGCCGCCAAGCTTCATTCCCACTGCGACCGGCCGCATTCGCCCTGTGACGGGCACGATTCCCGCAATACAGTCGGATGCTCAGGAAAAACAGGCACAGATTGGCCGTTCCGTTCGATCCATACGTTCGCTGGCTGCCGGCTCGCTTCGTAAATCGCAAGATTTCGATGCAGACGGTAGTACCGACGGCAACGGCAATAGCGGCTCCATAACGCCCCGCATAGCGTCCAGCGCCCCGCACTACGTCGATTGATCGTCGATTTTGACCGTCGACATTGCTTTCGACTTAAGTTCGATGAAACAGGCCTGATTCTAACCTAATTACAGTCCGCTTTATCGATTAGTCGTCGCAGCCGGATAATGCCCGATTATCAATCTGCCGTATTACTCAACAACAGCAATAAACGGACTTGCAGGCAATCCGAGATCGTTATACAGCAGACTGGAAATAACCGGATTTCCACTCCACCAGTAACGCACTTGAGTTACCGCGTTGCAATTCGAGCTTCCATCGGCGGCACTCAGCACAATCTGATCACCCTTAATCGTTGCCGTTGCCGAAACCCACTTTCCGGAATCGTCGGCAATTTCAAAACCTTGCAATGGCGTGGAAGTCGGCGTTGCAACGTTGGAAATACCATTCAGAGGAGTCGCGTCCGGATTCGCATCATAATCGGGCACGGTCGCGCTCGCAGTCTTCGAATAATTGGGCTTTTCCGCCTGCAAACCGGTTGCGGTGCCGTTCTGGAACGACAATACGATCGTGCCATCGGAAGCATGCTTCGCATGCGCGATAAGCGGCCCGTTGGGAATGGTCCTGCCTTCCGACATCGCCAGATATTGCGCTGCCATGCGCGCGCCGAGAATATCTTTGCCAAGCGGATGTATCAACGTTGAAGTGCCCTTGTCCGTATCAAGCGACACCGTCATTGCAACGTTGGAAGCATTGCGTAATCCGGCATTGCTCAACGTGTTCAACTGCGCGAATCGCACGTTTTGCGTGTACTGGTAGCCGGGCCAGCGTGCCAATTGCACATACAGGAACGGCAGATCATCCTGATCGAACACTTCACGATATTGGTTGATCAGCAGCGTCATCTGCGACTCGTACGCCAGCGCGGTCGCCTCGTTCGTGGAATCATTGCATCCCTGATACCACAGCACGCCCGCCACGTGGAACCCTTCCAAAGGCGCAATATGGTTCGCATAAATATCACCGCCTTGCACGTGACGTCGAATCGGCGTGCCACCCCATGCGGTTTGAATAATGCCGATCGGCACGTTCGGATGCGCGGCACGAAGCTGCATGGCAAACTGCTGCGCCAGATAACTGAAATGCTGCGAATTATCGGCGGTCGCCTCAAGCCAGGTGCCAGCCTGCTCATTCACGTCGCGTAACGGAAAATCCGTACCTTTCGAGGAATTGGCGCTCGCAACGAAGTGTACGTTGTTGTCGGAAAGCTGCTTCGGCAGATCGTCGGTCGTTATCAGACCTCCGCCGAAATTGTAGGAGTTGCCTGAACCCTCATAATATTGCGAATAATTCAATTCCATATTCGACTGTCCGGCAGCAATAAATACGTCGCCAACATACACGTTTTTCAGAGTCAACAAAGTGGTTTCGTTGTATAAAATCGTTAATGAATATGGTTTAAGGCTTGCTTTTTGTTTAGGTAAGGTGCAGGTGAAATCGCCATTTTTGGAAATTTTAGCTTGTGCTGATGCTGATTTCTTTCCTTGGGAAATCGTTGTAATCAGTTGCGTTGGGTCAACAACTTTTCCGCGTTGTGAAGTGGTGGCCGTTCCTTTGACTACCAGCGTTTTCCCACGTTGGAAAACCATGTTCTCCAAATAGTAGGAGGGGAGTTTCACGGTGATGCGGGTCGCATAATTGTTGTTGGATTGCGCGGCGTTGTCGTTGCTGGAGACATTATCTGATGCGCTGTTGCTGCTATTGGAATTACTGCCGTTGACGTTTGCTGAACCGTCGCCCCATTTCGGCCCACAACCAACAATGATCGCCACCAGAATTGCCGTGGTCACTACCGCGGCAATAATCACGCGTGCCAGTCGTTTCTTCTTCAAGATGGCTCCCCTTCTGCGTCCGCAATGCAACGCTTGCAGCGTTTGTTTAACGGAGCAAGCACATTAAAGCCTAGTCAATCTTGCTGCGATGCGCACAAATATGGTCATCCGTCAGGCTCTGCCCATTTCTGTCATCTCTCCATGATGGCGTCCCATGGGCCGGACTTTTATCGGTCGAGAGCGGTGGACGTCCCATAATCACGCCACCCACTGTTCGTTCGTCTTCAGGAAATTCGCCTTGTTCGTAGGATTTGCGCCAACGATCGATCATCTCATCGGTGATCTCTCGCCTATTTGCCGCTGTCCAGCTCATGAGAGCCTCCTTTCCGTTCGTTTGGTCTTTCCCTAGTCTTGCACTTTTCTTTTGACTTGTTACTGCATTTTATAGCCGTGAAGTCTTGAAAATGGCGGAATTTCAACGTTTCTTCTTTTGCCTGCCATGTGACTCTCTTTTGCTTTTCTTTTGATTCTAAAATCAAAAGAAACGTTGGGTATGCGGAAAAGGGGTATGGAAGAGTTGGGAGAAACGTAAAGACGGTGAGGCTAATGACCGGCTTGGTTGACAGGCCTGGTTGGCTTGATTGACCGGCTTGATCGGCTGGTTGATTGGCCGGCTTGATCGGCTGGTTGGTTGGCAGCGTTGCGATCGGTTGATTTACTGGAGGAATTGATCGTCCAGCGTTGCGTCGGTCGCGTCGGCTGCGCCGGATTGGTCGACGGTGCCGTCCGTGGTGCCCGCGTCGCCGGCAACTCCAGCATCGCCCTCCGTGTCTGTGGCTCCGTCCGTTCCGTCGTCGCCGGCCGTTCCGTCAGCGCTATTGTCGGTTCCGGCACCGCCATCGGTGGCCGCGGATTCGTCGCTCTTCTGCAAAGCCTGCTTGAACTGCTTGGCCTGCTTGTCGTACTCGGCTTTTGCGGCGTTGGCTTTGCTGATGGTAGCGGAAGCGTCGGCGGCGCAGCTCAGCGTTTTCGGCGCGGTAACTTCCGTCTGGTGCAGTTCGGCAAGCTTGTCGAGATCGTAGGATCCGTCGAAGCTGGTGAACGCTTCGGAGATCTTCGCCTTCAGCTGGAACGCCTTGGAATAGGAGGTGTTCATGGCCGTGACGGCTTCCTTGCAGTCGTTGAGTGCGGCCAGGTCGCGCATTTGCTGCGATGCGCGCACGCCTGTGAATCCGAAGACCGCGCCCAGAACAACGACTACGACGACTACGGCGATGATGATCTGGCGGTAGATGTGCTTTACGCGCTGGTCCGTCCAAGCGTCGCCGTCGCTGATGCCTTGCGCTATGGTCGCGTCGAATAGGTCTTGCGGCTGGCGGGATTCGCTGGATTCGTGTGATTGCCGGTTGCTGTTTTCAGCCGTGTTGCCGCTGCTGATTGTGCGCTCTCCGGTTGCGTTGGTACTGGTTGCGTTGGTTTCGACTTCGGTTGCTTCGACTTCGTTGGAAGCGTTGCCGACAAGCGTATTCCCGGTATTGCCATCGGCATCGCTGGCAAATGCGCTGCTGACGGTCGAGCTGTTAACAGCGATACCGCTGGCAGCGGCGTCAGTGCTGTCGGCAGAAGTGCAGGTCGTTGCGCTTCCGGCAAGTGTTCTCGGTGTGTGTGACGAGGTACTTTCCTCGCTTGGCTTCTTGCCGTGCCGTGCCATAACCCCTCCAGAATCTGCCTACTATTCTGTACTCCCCGGTGACAGCTCCCGATTCAGGGCAATTGAATCACGTTCCGAGAGTCCACCTGAAATGCCAATATACAGCGTACGATACCCGTCCTTCCCCGATTTCCCACACTCGTGTTGTAGTCGTTAATGCATTCAGGTACTCTCTGGAGTTTTATTCGTCTGTGGTAACTTCTTAAAAATTTTGAGAAGTGTTGGTGGAAACTTCTTAAAATTTTTGAGAAGTGTTATGCTGGGATTGTTGGGTGTTTCGCAACGGACGGCGAAAGGAAGAACTTATGGTGCCGGATAATCCATGTGAATCGTATGCCATGCTGGTTCGTGAGTCCATGCAGTTTGACATTCCTACGCCGTCACGCCGCATCGAAATCATACGCGAGCTGCCACAGCCGGCAGTGTTCAATGCTGTGCACATCATCACTGGCATCCGACGTTGCGGCAAAACGTTCTATCTTTTCCAGAAAATTCATGATTTGTTACAAAACGGCGTCTCGCGTAATGATATTTTCTATTTCAACTTCGCTGACGATCGTCTGCAACCAATGCAAGACACCGTGCTCAACGATATTGTTACGGAATACTGGCGGCAATATCCCGACTCTCGTGACCATGGCTGCTACCTCTTCCTTGACGAAGTGCAAGAATGCGCCAATTGGCAGGGATTCTGCCAGCGCATAGCCGAACATGAAGCTGTGACGCTAGTCATTACTGGATCGTCTTCGAAACTGTCCAGCGAAGAAATCGCAACGAATTTCCGAGGAAGATCGCATCCGCATGCCATGGCGCCACTGTCTTTCCGTGAATTCTGCGACTTTCGGGGAATCGAAACGCCTACAGCGGGCAGCACTCTTGCCGATGCCGTGTTTTCGCCGCGAGAGGTCACCCGGTTTGAAGCTGCCTACAACGATTACCTAACTATTGGCGGCTTCCCTGCAGTGCAACGTATGGTTGAAGCTGATCGTATTGAAACGCTCCAAGGTTACGTGCGGGACGTGGTTGCGCGTGACGTTGCCGAGCGTCTTGGTCGTGAAAACATTACTCTCGCCACGCAGATAGCGCTTTTTTTGCTGCGCAGTACGGCCTGCGAGCTGTCTACCAATGGTCTTGTGGAAACGTTGCGAGCGGTCGGCTGGAAAATCTATTGGGATAAGGCGAATACGTTACTCGAGCTGTTCAAGCAGGCATTTCTGGTGTATCAGCTTGAGGAGTATTCCACCATGCTCAAGCCGGGTAGTACTGCGGTGCCGAAAATGTATGCCGTCGATCAGGGTATGGTTTACGCGGTGTCACGCGCCAACCAGCAAGATATTGGAAAACGACTGGAAACTGCGATTTTCTGCGAACTGCAGAGACGAACTTCCGGTAGGCGTACGGAAACAATCACTTCGTACACTATGCCGACGTCCAAACAGGAGAAAGTTGACTTTCTTATCGGCGATGCTCTTGCTACGGAACCGTATGGGCTTATTCAAGTGTGTGCCAATATGGGAAATGAGAAAACCAGGGCGCGAGAAATCGGCTCTCTGCAAGCGGTTATGCAACGTACCAACGTTGATTCCGGCCTGATTCTCACGCTTAACGAGGGAGAAACCATTGAACTTCCCGATTCCACTGGCACGATCCACGTACTCCCCTCCTGGAAATGGTCCCTCTACGAAGCGTGATGGGAAGGTCAGCGAGGATGCTGGAAAGGAGATATGGAAATGGATGATGCCATATCGGTGCCCCTAACGAGCTAGTCGATTCTTATCAGTGTGTAATGCGTGAGATGTGGGGATTGGGATGATTTTGGAGTTGGGGATGGGCGGGGTTGTGGGTTGCAGTTAGAGTTGACGATTAGGGCGTTTGCGCCGAATATTTGGGGTTGATGACTGTATTCAAGAGAGGCTGACGAATGGTTTCGCCACATCATGTTGTGAAGATTGCGACTGCGCTGTCTGCGGTTGCGTTGACTGCTTCCGTTGCGGTTGCGCCGGCTTACGCATTGCAGGATATTGCGATTGAGGATGCTGTTGCGCAAAGCGGTTCCGTTACTGCAGATAATGGCGTTGCTATGCAGTCTGACAATCAGTCGGATGATCAGACGGGCGGCCAGCAATCGCAAGACAGCATGCCCGACAATCCGAATGCGAAACTTCCGGATGCCGTCAGTGACGAGATTTCCGACGATGCCACCGTGGTTTCGGAAGACCTGGCCGTTACCCCTGAAGGTGAGGTCAAGAACATCGAAACTGGCGAAATCGTGACCGATCCAACATTGGTCGGCACGAAAGATCAGCAGCCGGATCCGCTCGCCAAAACCAACGGCGAATCCTTCATTCCGGTAAGTGCGGAAGATGTCAAAAATGCTGTAGCCGACGCGAATGACGCAAATAGTGCGGAATCGCAATCCTCGCAATCCAACACGAACGTACAGCTCTCCAAATTCGAAAGCAATGAATACGGCGCGCACTGGGGCACCTACAACAATACGAAAGCTTTCTTTGACTACCAGAACAACCTGTTCGTACAGCAAGCCAAAGGCGTGATCGACGTTTCCGGATGGCAAGGCGACATCGATTGGGCCAAAGCGAAAGCCGACGGCGTGGAAGGCGCGATCATCCGCCTCGGCTACGGCGAAGGCAACAATGCCGACAAGAAAGCGCAACGTAACATTTCCGAATGCAAGAGGCTTGGCATCCCGTTCGGCATCTACTGGTATTCCTACGCGGACACTCCGTCGATTGCCAAAGAAGAAGGTGCCGACGTGGTCGCCAAACTCAAGCAATTCGGTGTGAATCCGAGCGACTTGGCGTACCCCGTGTACTACGACCTGGAAAAGTGGACCTGGGAGGGGCATCAGCCGCCCACCGACCCGAACGTGTACAACAATATCGTCAACAATTGGTACAGCGCGCTGCAGTCCGCCGGATACAAGAATCTGGGCGTCTACTCGTACACCAGCTACCTGCAAGGCCCGCTGAAACATGCCGACATTTACGCCAAAACCACGTGGGTGGCGCAGTACGGCGCTCGCATGGGATTCGACTCGTTCCCGACCAACAGTCGCGGATGGCAGTACACCAGCACCGGCAAGGTGGACGGCATCAGCGGCAATGTGGACATGAATGCGTTCGGGAATAAGGAGTATGTGAATGGCGGGAGTAGCAATAGCGCAACTTCCTATGAAGTTAAGGGCAATATGGGAGTTGAGTGGCGCTCGATTGGCGCGGAGAAAAGCGTTATTGGCAAACCAATTGCGAATGAAGTTTGCGATTGGACTCAGGGTAGGGTGAACTGCTATCAGAATTTCGAAAATGGTGCGATTTCCTGGACTCCGTCAACCGGTGCGCACTATACGACTGGTGCAATACGCAAGGAATGGGCTCGTCGTAATTATGAGCATGGCGTCTTGGGGTATCCGATCGAAGACGAGAAGAAGTTGTCGAATGATTGGAAATATCAACGTTTCCAGAATGGCGATATCTGGTCTCGCGGAACGAAAGAGAGCCGCATTGTTCTGTACAACTTGCGTGATTCTTTCTATAAGAATGGCGGGTATTCGTCGTTGGGCGGTCCCGTGGCGGATGAGGAGAGCATGGGCCGTGGCTGGTGGCGCCAGCGTTTCCAGTATGGCGATGTGTGGAGCAAGGACGGCACGAATTATCGTTTCGTGATCAAGTTCGATCTGCGTGATTCGTGGAACCAGCATCGTGGTTTCTCCTGGTTGGGCGCGCCTGTGGCGAACGAGGAGAACATGGGCAACGGGTATTGGCGCCAGCGTTGCGAGAACGGTGATGTGTGGACCCGTAACGGGGCTTCCGAGAAGTACATCGTGATGCTGAATCTGCGTGATTCTTTCTATAAGAATGGCGGGTATTCGTCGTTGGGCGGTCCCGTGGCGGATGAGGAGAGCATGGGCCGTGGCTGGTGGCGCCAGCGTTTCCAGTATGGCGATGTGTGGAGCAAGGACGGCACGAATTATCGTTTCGTGATCAAGTTCGATCTGCGTGATTCGTGGAACCAGCATCGTGGTTTCTCCTGGTTGGGCGCGCCTGTGGCGAACGAGGAGAACATGGGCAACGGGTATTGGCGCCAGCGTTGCGAGAACGGTGATGTGTGGACCCGTAACGGGGCTTCCGAGAAGTACATCGTGATGCTGAATCTGCGAAAAGAATACTACGCTAAGGGTGGTTTCTCGAAACTTGGAGGACCGGTTTCGGAGGAACGTAACTTGGGCTCGATCTGGAGACAAGATTTCCAGAAAGGGTCGATTTACGCACATTAGAAATGGTGTTTCGACTCTGTAGTAGAGTTTGTTCCCGTAAAGAATTGATACCAGCTTTATGCAGGTAAGGATTATTTCATGATGGCTAAAAAATCCATTGTAATTATCGGCGGCGGTCCCGCTGGCTTGACTGCGGCTTACGAGCTTCTTAAGGATAACGGCTCCGAGCAGTATGAAGTCACTGTTCTTGAAGCTTCCGGCGAGTTTGGCGGTATTTCCCGTACTGTGCGCCACAACGGGAATCGTATGGATATCGGTGGTCATCGCTTCTTCTCGAAGGATGACCGTGTGATGAATTGGTGGAAGACCATTCTTCCTCTGCAGGGTGCTCCGTCTTACGACGACAAGAAGCTGAATCGTGCTCATGACATGGAGCCTGGCGGCCCTGATCCGGAGAAAATAGACGAAGTGATGCTGAAGCGTCACCGTGTTTCCCGTATTTACTGGCATGGCAAGTTCTTCGATTACCCTGTGAGCCTGAAACCGCAGACCCTGAAGAATATGGGCTTCATTCAGACCATGAAAGTGGGTTTCTCCTACCTGAAGTCCCTTATTCATAAGCTTCCGGAAGATAATCTGGAAAACTTCTATATCAATCGTTTTGGTAAAGCCCTCTACGGAATGTTCTTCGAAGGATATACGGAGAAGCTTTGGGGCCGTCACCCGTCTGTTATTTCCGCTGATTGGGGCTCGCAGCGTGTGAAGGGCATCAGCATTATGGCGGTGCTTAAGGATGCTTGGGGCAAGCTTGTTGGCAAAGAAAAGAAGGCTGGCGAGGGTGAGACCTCATTGATTGAAGAGTTCTGGTATCCGAAGTTCGGTCCGGGCCAGCTGTGGGAAACCGTCGCTAAGCATGATGAAGAGTTCGGTGCGCATATTATTAAGCATGCTGAAGTCGTGAAGATCAACGAAACGGCCGAAGGAAAGATCGCTTCTGTTGTTTATCGCGATAGCGAAGGGCATGAGCAGACTCTTGCGGGTGATGAGTTTATTTCCTCCATGCCTGTGAAGGATCTGGTTGATTCCATTGCAGCGGGAGACCAGGCTACGAAGCCGGTTCCGTCGGATATGAAGAAGATTGCCGATGGTCTTCCGTATCGTGATTTCGTGACGGTTGGTTTCCTTGTTGATCACCTGAATCTCAAGAATGAAACGGATATTCCGACCTTGGGCAATCCGCAAATCGTTCCGGACTGCTGGATTTATGTACAGGATACCAGCGTGAAGGTTGGACGTATTCAGGTGTTCAACAACTGGAGTCCGTATCTGGTTCAGGATGTCGACAACAAGGTCTGGATTGGTCTGGAGTATTTCTGCAATGAAGGCGATGCTTTCTGGGAAATGACAGATCAGGAGTGCATTGATTTCGCGGCTGATGAGCTTGTGAAGATGGGAATTATCGCATCAAAGAACGATATTCAGGATTCTCATCGTGAACGTGTGAAGAAGGCATATCCTGCTTACTTTGATACCTGGTATCAGATCGATGATCTGGTGAAGTGGCTGGATTCCTTCGGAAACCTGTATTGCGTTGGACGTAATGGCCAGCACCGCTACAACAATATGGATCATTCCATGGCTACTGCTTTTGAAGCAGTCGATAACATCAAGAGTGGTCGTGGAGATAAAAAGAACGTCTGGAATGTGAATACCGACAAAGAGTATCACGAAGAGAAGTAAAAAGTAGAGTGGCGCATAGTGGGTGATGTACCTCTATGCGTCACTCTATTTTAAGAGAGAATGAAATGAGAAAATTTTGGAAAAACATGTTGTTAGTTTCCGAAGGAAAATGATTTTTTCAAGTCTTTTTTCTTTACTGTTCTCCTTTTTAATGGTATTAGGATACTCTTTTTCTAAAACGCATAGTTTTCAGTTTTTTGATAGCTGTAAATCGTTTATCTCATTCTGCGTTATCTCGTTAATAGCATTTGGGATTATGTACGCGGTTCTTTCTCGTATGAGCGTGCCTAAAGAATCGGAATTGTCGAAGAACTGCAGGAAAGTACGTTACCCATTTTTTTCTGCTTGGGTACTGATTATTGTTGCTTGGATTCCTTATTATGCGTTATTTGCGCCGGGACTAGGGTTTTATGATAGTCTCTGGCAGCTGTCGCAGTTTTATGGCTATACTTCATATAATTCTCAGCACCCTGTCTTGGCAACTCTTGTTATTGGTGTTTTATTTTCAATTGGGAAACCGTTGGGAGCAAATTCCCAGTTCTTTATCTACACGAGTATTCAAGTACTGCTTGTTTCCGCTGTTCTAGCGTTTATAGCATGGTTTGTATATCAGCGTCTGCTTGTTGCAGAAGGTGAAGAGGGGATTAATCGAGTCTTTTGCTTGTGGTGTGTGCTTGTTGGTTTTTCCGCGCTGAACCCGCTTTTCCCGCTGTACTCATTGTCTGTTTTAAAAGATGTACCTTATGCTGCCGCGATTGCGGTGATGACGGTTTTACTCGTGGAAGTGATCGGTGACAAGAAAGTGATAAATGAAAGGACGTTTGTCGTCCTCTTTTCTTGTGCCTTTATGGTGATGAGTGTCTTCCGCAATGAAGGTTTGATTATTGCGATTGCATGTGCCGCTCTTGTTTCTTTTGTTCAGGTGAAAGATAAAAAGAAATTATACACTTTTCTTTCCGTGGGCTTGGTTGGTGTCGTTGCTGTTGCGTCATTGATGAGCTCGGCATTGATTAATCCGCAGAAGGGGAGTCGTATTGAAATGTTAACGATTCCTGTTCAGCAGATTTCGAGGGAGGTTCGGGATAATCCATCTTCGTTTACGGCTGATGAAAAGAAAAAGTTAAACGAGATGCTTGTAGATGATGCGCTATGGAGTGATCTTGGTGCTAAATATTCGCCCGAACTCGTTGATCCTGTGAAAGTTCTTTTCAGAAAAGATTTTTCGTTGAGAGCATTTCTGAAGGTATGGGGCCGTCATCTTGTTATACATCCAGATACCTATCTGTCGGCGACATTTTCTGGAACATTTGGTTTCTTCTACCCATGTAGGGCAAGTATTGGACAAGGCTCTGTATATGACAGTTTCCAATGGATGAATTCTCAGACAGTTAGTGGGTGGAAACAGTATATGGGTGTTCCGGATGAAGAATTGTATCCGACATATTTAGGGGAAACGGAAAATCTGCGTGAGAAATTCTTGCAGTCATTTGCGAAGCTGTATAAAATCCCGGTTGTTAATCTGATTGTAAAACCAGGAACATATTTTTGGATTGGGTGTCTTGCTATATGTTTAGCTTGCTTTAAGCGCAATTATAAGCTATTGATTGCAATGGTTCCTTGTGTTCTGGTTTTCTGCGTATGTCTGTTGTCTCCCGTGAATGAGAGCGCAAGATATGCTCTTCCTCTAGTTTTTTCGGCACCAGTACTTTTGATTATTTCCGCGTGTATGCCCTTTAATAGGTTGGAAAACGGTAGTGGAAAGTAAGGTCTATATTTGATTGTGTCGAGCAGAGCGACATGACAACTATTCAGAAACCAAATAACAGATGAAGACAGAGAAAAACAGAGAATCCGGGCTGGAGCTTCTCCGGATAATTGCAATCATTCTTATTGTTTCTCATCATTTAGTTGTTCATTGTCCCTTTGATTTGTGGGCAGAACCTTTTTGTCTGAAACGTCTCTTTTTCCAGTTTCTCTACAGGGCGTCAGGAAAGATTGGAATCGCTTTATTCCTTCTTATCACCGTTTGGTTCCTTGCCGATAAGGAAATATCGCTTCGACAGGCTGCGAAAAAAATTTGGTCGCTGTGGAGCATCCTGTTTTTCTGGAATCTGAGTTCTTTGGTGTTGCAGTTTATTATTGATCCGACTTCTGTAATTGCCTCGACATGGCTTGACCTTTTGTTTCCGCTTACTCGAAATGAGTGGTGGTATGTAAGCAGTTACTCGGTTTTCATGCTTCTGCTGCCTTTTGTGCGAACGTCTTTACAGAAGATGGGCAAAAGGCCTCACCTGCAATTATGTATTTTAATGATTGTCTTGTGGGGACTTTTAAGGTTCGTTCCCGGGGCGAATCTAGGTATGGGGCTTAATTTTGTTGGTTTCTGTTATGTTTTCACGTTACTTGCTTACTATAAGTGGTATTCATTGAGGCTATCTCGGTTCACTTTAAACGTTGCGGGTTTGCTGGGGCTGTTCGCTATTGTGATTTGGAATGCTATCTTGTCGGCGGTATGGGTCGGAGATTCGGACAATCTTCCCATCTATCTTGAACCGGTTCAGGACGAATGGTCGATTCCTATTCTCGCGGTAAGTTTTGCCTTGTTTGGTCTTTTTCGTGGGATGCATTTCCATTCAAAGATAGTGAATCATATTGCTTCGGCATCATTTGGTGTTTATCTGATTACTGAGCAGCCGTTTATTCGTAAGCAGCTATGGTTCAATTGGGTCAACCTGTCTGTTTTTTATAACGACAAATACGCGATTTTGCTGTCTGTGTTGTCGATATTCGTTGTTTTTTGTGTTGCGACTGTGTCGGAGCTCGTGCGAAAGAGTTTGTATAGGGTTGCTGTGGATCGGTTGTGGACGAAGCTCTTCGATAGAGTATGGCCGAAAAAATCTAGTGACGGATATTGGAACGTCTTTGCTGTTCTTTAGCCGAAAGCAGTGTTCCTTCGCTCAGAATTCGAAATCCGGTCAATGAAGTGTTTAGTGTGCTTTTGACTAAGAGGGAAAGTACTATTGCACATATGGCTGAAGAGACGTTTACTCCTAAGAACATCATCGTGACCGGTGGCTGTGGTTTCATCGGGTCGAATTTCGTGCATTACGTGGTCGACCATCACCCGGACGTGCACGTGACCGTGTTGGACGCTTTGACTTATGCGGGCAACATCGAGAACATCGCGGGCCTTCCCGAGGACCGTGTCGAGTTCGTGCATGGCAACATCTGCGACGCCGAGCTGCTCGACAAGATCGTGCCGGGCCACGACGCGATCGTGCACTACGCGGCCGAGTCCCATAACGACAATTCGATCGCGGACCCGGAACCGTTCCTGAAGACGAACGTGGAAGGCACGTTCCGTCTGCTCGAGGCCGTGCGCAAGTACGGCATCCGCTACCACCACGTGAGCACGGACGAGGTGTATGGCGACCTCGCTTTGGATGATCCGGCCAAGTTCACGGAGTCCACCCCGTACCATCCGTCCAGCCCATACTCGAGCACGAAGGCCGCGTCCGACATGCTGGTGCGCGCGTGGACCCGCACGTACGGCCTGAGGACCACGATTTCCAACTGCAGCAACAATTACGGTCCGTACCAGCATGTGGAGAAGTTCATTCCCCGCCAGATCACGAACATCCTCGAGGGCGAGAGGCCGAAGCTGTACGGCAGGGGCGAGAACGTGCGCGACTGGATCCACACTGAGGACCATTCCAGCGGTGTGTGGACGATCCTGACCAAAGGCAGGATCGGCGAGACCTACCTGATCGGCGCGGACGGCGAGAAAAACAACATCACCGTGCTTCGCATGATCCTGAAGATGATGGGACAGGACGAGAACGCGTTCGACTGGGTGAAGGACCGTCCGGGCCATGACCGCCGTTACGCGATCGATTCCACGAAACTGCGGACCGAATTGGGCTGGACGCCCACGCACACGGACTTCGAGTCCGGCCTGAAGGCCACCATCGACTGGTACACGGACAACCGCCAGTGGTGGGAGCCCGCCAAGGCCGCCACCGAAGCCAGGTACAAGCAGCAGGGCCAGTAAGACGCATACGAGAACGGTCACACCCCAAAGGGCGTGGTCCCATGATGATTCCCATCTACGGCAAAGGATTTACGAGGGTATGGATTTCGAGAAGGATTTGAGGGTCGAGGAGACGAACGTTCCGGGACTGCTGGTGTTCGACCTGCCGGTGCACGGCGACAACCGTGGCTGGTTCAAGGAGAACTGGCAGCGGGCGAAGATGACCGAGCTCGGCCTGCCGGATTTCGGTCCGGTGCAGAACAACATCAGCTTCAATGCGAAGAAGGGCGTGACGCGAGGCATCCACGCGGAACCGTGGGACAAGTACATCTCGATCGCCACGGGCTCCGTGTTCGGCGCGTGGGTGGACCTGCGTCCGGGCGAATCCTTCGGCCAGGTGTACACGACCGTATTGGATCCATCGAAGGCGATCTACGTGCCGCGTGGCGTGGGCAACAGCTTCCAGGCTTTGGAGGACGGCACCGCGTACACGTATCTCGTGAACGCGCATTGGAGCCTCGAGCAGAAGAAGACCTACACCTTCGTGAACCTCGCGGACCCGGAGCTGAACATCCAGTGGCCGATCCCGCTGGAGGAGTCCGAACGCAGCGAGGCCGACCTGCACCACCCGATGCTCAGGGACGCCAAGCCCATGGCCCCGCGCCGCACGATGGTCACCGGCTGCAACGGCCAGCTCGGCCACGCCATCCGCGACTACGTGGAGGAGCACGGCCTCGAGGGCTTCGAGTTCAACGACATCGACACGTTCGACTTCTCCGACCCGGCACAGTACGGCCGGTTCGACTGGAGCCTGTACGGCACGATCATCAACGCGGGCGCGTACACCGCGGTCGACAAGGCCGAGACCCCGGAGGGGCGCGTGCTGGCGTGGAAGGCGAACGCGCAGGGACCCGCCCTGCTGGCGCGCGTGTGCGCGGAGCACAACATCACCCTGGTGCACGTGTCGAGCGATTACGTGTTCGACGGGACCGCCGAATTGCATGACGAGGAGGAGGCGTTCGCGCCGTTGGGCGTGTACGGCCAGTCGAAGGCCGCCGGGGACATCGCGGTCGCGAATTGCCCGCGTCATTATATCCTGCGTTCGAGCTGGGTGATCGGCGAGGGTCATAACTTCGTAAAGACCATGATGATGCTGTCCAACCGCGTCGCCGACCCCGGGGACGGTCTGAACGAGGTGACCGTGGTGGACGACCAGTACGGGCGCCTCACGTTCACTTCGGATATGGCGGACGCGATCTTCCACCTGTTGGATTCCGGTGCCGGGTACGGCACGTACGATCTGACCGGTTCCGGCAGGGTGGAGAGCTGGGCCGGCATCGCCAAGGCGGTGTTCGATCTGACGAACGGCAACGGGGACAGGGTACGCCCGATCTCGACCGAAGAGTACTTCCGGAACGCGAAGGATCCGGTCAGCCCGCGCCCGACCCATTCCGCCCTAGACTTGGGGAAGATCGAGGCGACGGGATATTCGGCTCCGGACTGGGAGGAGTTGCTAAAGGCATACGTCGCCAAGGAACTGACCAAGTAATCCACGGGGAAGAAACTTCCTGATAATGCGATGAAACCGCGCAGACTCATCTGCGCGGTTTTTCAATATTGGATTGACCTACTAAGCTAGAAACGCTTATCGATCAGAGACACGTCAGAAAGCAGGACGATTATGAAGGGCATCATCCTTGCCGGTGGTTCCGGTACCCGCTTGTATCCGTTGACCACGGTCACGTCGAAGCAGCTGTTGCCGGTGTATGACAAGCCGATGATTTACTATCCGCTGAGCGTGCTGATGATGGCGGGCATTCGCGACATCCTGATTATCAGCACACCGCATGATCTGCCTAATTTCGAGCGTTTGCTGGGCGATGGAAGCCAGTATGGCGTGACTTTCTCCTACAAGGTCCAGCCGAGCCCGGACGGGCTGGCACAGGCGTTCCTGCTGGGTGAGGAGTTCATCGACGGCGAGCCGTGCGCGCTTGTGTTGGGTGATAACATCTTTTATGGCAACGGGTTGGGGCGTACCCTGCGCAAGGCTGTCGCAGTGGAGCATGGTGCTACAGTGTTCGGCTATTACGTGGATGATCCGGAACGCTACGGCGTGGTCGAGTTCGACGAGAACAAGAAGGCTATCTCTATCGTAGAGAAGCCGGAACACCCGGCATCCAACTATGCGGTGACCGGCCTGTATTTCTATGACGAGCGTGTGGTCGAATTCGCCAAGCAGATCAAGCCGAGCGCACGCGGTGAATTGGAGATTACTGACCTCAATAGGATGTATCTTGAGGATGGCTCTTTGAATGTGCAAACGTTAGGTCGTGGTTATGCATGGCTGGACACGGGCACGATGGATAGCCTGTTTGAGGCTGGCGAGTTTGTGCGTACGGTTCAGAGAGCGCAAGGTCTGCCGATCGCAGTGGCTGAGGAAATTGCATTCGAGAATGGTTGGATTACTCGAGAGCAGCTGATGGCAGCCGCCGAGAAATACGGCAAAAGCCCATATGGTAAGCATCTCAAGGATGTCGCTGAAGATAAAATCATTCTCAAGTCAAAGAAAGATTAGAAACTGTGGTCCTTTATTTTAGAAAGACTTCGGTAAGCTGATGATCAGTGTCTGAGTTCAATTACGATTTGGAGGAAGTTTGAACCTGTTTAGCAAGCGTAACCGTGTGCTTCTTCGCGAGCTCACCGTTACAGATTTTAAATTACGTTATCAGCAATCTGCTTTAGGATATTTGTGGTCTATCCTGAAGCCTCTGATGCTATTTGCGGTTATGTATATAGTGTTCGCAAAGTTTCTGGCGATGGGAGGGGATATCCCTAACTACGCTGTGTATCTTTTGGCTGGCATTTCTTTTTGGACTTTTTTTGCGGAGGCCACAACACAGGGCTTGCAGGCGATTGTCTCGCGTGGAGATTTGATTAGGAAAATCAATTTCCCTAAATACATCATTGTTCTGTCAGGAACAATCTCTGCGTTGATTAATCTTTTCTTCAACTTGATTGTGGTCTTTGTCTTTGCCTTGTTGACAGGGGTTCAGTTTCGCTGGACAGTGTTACTTTTGCCATTGAACATTCTTGAGATGTATCTGTTGGCATTAGGCATAGGTCTCTTTTTAGGATCTCTTTTCGTGAAGTATCGTGATGTTGGGTATCTTTGGGAAGTGGCTTTGCAGCTGTTCTTCTACGCGACCCCGATTATTTATCCGATAACGATGGTGAGTGCTACGCATCCTTTCATGGCAAAATTAATGATGTTGAGTCCTATGGCTCAGATAATTCAAGACATCCGGTATAACCTAGTTACAGACTACACGCAGACGCTTTGGTCGATGTGGAACAATCCGCTTATTGGCCTGGTTCCGCTGTCGCTTGTTGTGATAGTACTGGCAATCGGTTCTTGGTACTTTAACAAGAGCTCCAAGCAATTCGCTGAGGTGATGTAAGTGGTAGCGATGAATGACGATATTGCGATTGAAGTCAAAGATGTTTCCAAAAGCTTCAAGTTGCCGCTTGAGAAGGCCTCTAGTCTGAAACAAGCGATCTTTAACGCTGTAAGTGGGAAAAAGGGGTATGAAGAACATCAGGTTTTACGTGATATTTCCTTTAAAATCAACAAGGGAGATTTTATTGGAATTGTAGGACGTAATGGCAGCGGAAAGAGCACGTTGCTGAAGTTGATGGCGCAAATATACTATCCTGATTCTGGAAGCATCAACATTAACGGCGTTTTGGTGCCATTTATTGAATTGGGCGTTGGCTTTAGCCCTGAACTAACCGGACATGATAACGTTTATCTCAACGGAGCCCTGATGGGTTTTTCAACCAAAGAGATTGACGCAATGTATGACGATATCGTTGATTTTGCCGAACTTGGTCAATTTATGGAACAGAAGATCAAGAATTACTCCAGCGGCATGCTTGTCCGTTTGGCGTTCTCTATGGCTATTCGTGCTCAGTCCGATATCCTCCTGCTAGATGAGATCTTGGCAGTTGGAGATGAGGCTTTTCAGCGTAAATGTTATGCGTATTTTGCTAAATTGCGTCGCGAGAAAAAGACCGTTGTACTTGTTACTCATTCCATGGACTCGGTGCAACGTTTCTGTAATCGCGCTATTTTGATTCATGATGGTGATCTTAAAATTGACGGTACTCCTTTGGAAGTCGCGCAAGCATATCAAGAGTTGAATAGTCAGCGTCTTGATCTCGCTAACCTTGAATCTCAATTTTCTGGTGGCGACACTGAGATGTCGATCTCCGAGAAAGAGGAGGAAACTCGTCAACGAAGGGAGAATGTTGATTTCAAAATATCCCATGAGATTACTGACAGCGAGCTTATCTTTAATCTAGATATCCTCCCGAAGAGAAATTTAGAAGATGCGGTTTTGACTTTTGTTATTAATAGCGAGGTCGGAGAGATTGTTTTCCGTGTCGCCAGCGATGATAAGAACGTTAATCAGAAAATCGTGTTTTCCGAGGGGAAAAATATGCATCTACGCCTTTCTGTAGATAACATTTTTCCTAACGGCATTTTTTCAGTGCAAGTAGCAGTGAAAAAGGAAGATAGAAGCGAAAACTATTTAATGGCAAACAATGCATTGTTGTTCGAGGTTCATGCTCCTGTCGACGTGAGCCAGAATTGGAAGCCTGACTTCGATTTCGTTCTGTCTCCAATGGAGGGATAATATGAAATACGGCCTTTTCAAATATGAGACCGAGAACATCGGGGATGAAATTCAGAGCATAGCGGCAAGGCGTTTTTTGCCATCGGTGGATACTTATATAGACCGAGACAGGCTGGGTGAATACTGTCCTGATGAGGAGACAAAAATAATCACTAATGGGTGGTTTATGCATGCGCCGTACCAGTGGCCTCCGAAGTCCAATAAAGTGATTCCCCTTACTGTGTCAATGTATATTGATCAGGCTGACTCTAAGGTTCTTGATACTTTTTTTAACGATACGAGCATTCATTATCTTAATGACCATGGTCCTGTAGGAGCGAGAGACCTTTCAACGTTGGAGCTTTTGCAGAAACATGGGGTTGAGTCTTATTTTTCAGGTTGCATGACTTTAACTCTGCAAAGGGACCCGGGTATTCCCAAAGGCGACTTTGTCTTAGCGGTGGATGTTCCTCAGCCTGTTGTGGAGATGGTTCAGGGTCATACTAACCGCTCAGTCATACAGGCATCTCCGTATTTTGATGCAGATATGAGTCAAGACGATCGTCTTCAGTTAGCTGAATATTTCTTGTATTTGTATCAATCGGCTTCTGCTGTCATTTCTACGAGGCTGCATGCCATGCTTCCGGCACTTGCACTTGAAACGCCGGTCTTTTTAGTCAAGGATCGGAATAAATACGATGAAAAAAGGTATGCCGGATTAGCTGAGCTGGTAAACAGTGCGACTGATGAAGAATATCTTAATGATTATTCACTTTTTGACGTTGATACACCGAAGGAAAATCCTAAATCGTATCTAAAAATACGTGAACAACTAATTAAAAGAGTCACTGATTTCACGGGTTATGATAGTGGCAGCTCTTTTCGAACGGTTGATTTTTCTCATATCGCAGATAATGAATCGTATATAAGGCTTTTTACAAGAGGTTTTCATTCCCTGAATCGTGCACTTCTTTTGGAAGGTGATAAAGAGTGGCTCCAGGAGCAGTGTGATGATTTGCGCAGAATTCAGCAGCATCTTGATGAGGAACTTCAGGACGCTCGAAAAATGCAGAAAGATCTTTCTCTTCAGAATGATATTTTGCGTAAACGCATAGAGACAATGGAAAAATCTAGTTCTTGGAGGATAGGTAGGACGATTACTGCTCCTGGACGTAAGCTGAAAGATATGATCAAGGGGAACCAGAAGTGAAATATATCAGCGTTTTTTTTCAATACCTTCGGTCTAACGGAGTTAAGGTCACTTTTGAGCGGTGCATTTCTTTTATAAAACGTAAGCTGAAGCGTTCTCATGCGGTGCAAAGCGTTATTTCGAAGCGCCCTATTGACGTTATGACATCCGTGGAGGATGTCGTCAAAGCTGATTTTGTTGCTGAGCCGTATGTTGCGCCTAAGAAGGTTGATAAGGCAAAGTTAAATATTGGATGGGTTCTTTCGCCCATCAGCATTGGTAGTGGCGGTCAGCACACAATCGCTCGTTTTGCGAAATCGTTGCAAGAGCGCGGACATAATGTCACCTTTTTCATCTACGAGAGCATCTCACAACAGCCAGCTGATTATTCTCACCAGTTGTTGAAAGAACATTTTGATATTGATGTTCGTTGTCTGCCTATGAGTCAGGCTGACAAAGAAGACATCGATGTCCTGTTCGCGACGGGATGGGAAACCGCTTATCCTGTTTTCAATATGAAGAATCCTGCCCATAAAATGTATTTCGTTCAGGATTTCGAGCCGCTCTTTTACGGAATGGGCTCTAAAGCGGTGTTAGCTGAGAACACTTATCGTTTTGGTTTTTACGGTATTACAGCTGGGCGTTGGCTGACGAAAAAAGTCGGAGAATACGGTATGAAAGCTGATTTTTTCGACTTCGGCGCAGATCTAGATATTTATCGTCCTACTGGAAAAACTTCAAAAAAGAAGCAGATTTGTTTCTATGCAAGACCTGTGACTGAGAGACGCGCCTTTGAAATTGGCGTCTTGACTTTGGCGAAGTTCCACCAAATACATCCTGACTACAATATCGTTTTCTTTGGTTGGGATGTATCTGATTATGACATTCCATTCCCGTACGAAAATCGAGGAATCGTCAGTCCTGTGGAGCTTTCTTCGATTTACCATGACTCTCAGGCATGTTTGGTGCTTTCTTTGACGAACGCATCGCTTCTTCCTCTTGAACTGCTTGCTGCAGGATGTGTTCCTGTAATGAACGATGGAGAGAACAATCGTTTGGTAATTGGTGAGAATTCAGATATTGTCTACACTCTGGACTCGCCAATCGAATTGGCCAAAGGATTGGATGAAGTTGTCTCTGACCCTGACATTGAAGCAAGATGCCAACGCATTTCTAAGAGCGCGGAAAGCTCATCATGGGATGCGTCATATGAGAAGTTTGCGAAAATTATCATGCGAGAGGTGACTACTGCCAGCCATGAGCGAGATTAAAGCCACTGTTTTCATTCCTACTTATTATGGTGAAGACAATCTTGATGAGCTTTTTGGAAGCCTAATTAAGCAAAAGACAAATTTCGAATACGAGATTCTTGTCATTGATACGAGCTCAAAAGATCGTACTCCTGAAATAATTAAAGCCTGGTTGCCCAAGTTTAAGCATTTTCGGTATGAAACCATTGCAAAGCCTGATTTCTCACACGGAAGGGTACGTCAGCAGGCGGCTCAAATGGCTCAGGGCGAGTATGTTGTGTATCTGACTCAAGATGCAACGCCTGCTCATGATCGGTGGCTGTACGAGATTATTCAGCCGATGGAACGGTTCCCGATGGTTGCCGGTGTCATGGGCAAGCAAGATCCTCGTCCTAATGCTCTTCCCCTGCTGAAAGAGGAGATAATACGGACCTTTAAGCAGTTTGGTCCAGACTTCGGAACGACGCTTTTCTATGAGGATGACTTTATCGACTCTCAACAAATTTTTGATCTAGTTACATTCTATTCAGACGTTAATTCGGCGGCTCGTAAGTCTGTGCTCCTTGGAGACGTTCCATACCAGGACGTGCCGTATGCTGAAGATCAGAAGTTTGGCGAGGATCTCGTCAAGCACGGTTATGTTAAAGCTTATGCGCCAAGAGCTAATGTGTGGCATACTAATGAGATCAAATTACGTGATTACAAGAAACGTATGTTTGATGAGATTGTCGGCGTACGACGTGTTGGCAAAACAATGGACCCAATTTCCATGCCATTCGTCATTAAACAGATGATTCGTGCCTATACGTTAGGCTCAAAGTTCATCCTGCAAGATCATCAATATTCATGGAAACGCAAATTGTATTGGCTGGTAGTCAATCCACTTTTTGTCGCTGAGAAATGGAAAGGCGTGCGGGCAGCTATTGCTGTTGATTTAAACGATCAAGCGACAATCGATGCAAATTCTTTGGAAAAGCAGCAAGAGAAATAGTAAACGTGCGGCATTAAGTTGCCGCACGTTTACTATTTCATATTCTTAATTTTCGCATCGTATATTCTTTTTTCTATCAGTCTCATCCGCTTAAGCGAATTGCAAATCATTCTATCTTTAAGAGAAAGAGACTTGATTAGATTTGAAACTTGCAATTGGTCAATTCTAAACTGTTGCTTTTCAGTAGAACTCTTCGCAGCCTTTCCCTCATCTTTAAGATTGCCCGTAAGAGTGTAGTAGCTTCGCGCTGGTATAACACTATTCTCTTGACACAGAATGAAGTTTTTCTTAGCTGCGACGATGTGATCATGATAGAACGAGGCACTACGCATCTTATGTGTAACAGAGTCAGGCCTCTGCAACCAGTAGTACAGGGTTGCATCAACGTCAACTACCGTTTCCATCCGAAGATATAACTCTCCGGCTATTGCAGTGTCCTGAGCGTAAATACCCTCGGGAAACCGAACTCCATCCCATACTTTTCGTGCATACAAACGGCACCAATTCGCCTCATTAAAATAACGAGCTTCAGTGTTTTTGCCAGCCATCTTTCCTAGAACGCGAAATAGCTTGCTGAAAACAGTTTGATATGACTGCAGAGGATTGCTAAAAGATGTTGTTTTGCCTGTAAGAGCTGTGCCATTTGAAGCTTTCGTTTTGATTTCTTGGATCTGCGAAATGCCAAACTGTTGCCAACGGGCTTTGCTCATATCAGCATGATTGGAGACTAACGCATGAAATAAAATTTCAATATTGTCTCGTGCCATTATGTCATCATTATCAATAAAAGCGATGTAATCACCTTTCGCCAAATCCAGTCCAGCATTCTGAGCTTTGGCAATACCTCCATTTTCTTGGTGTCTTACAATAATTCTGTTGTCGGTAGAAGCATATAAATCACAAATTTGCGGCGAAGAATCAGTGGAACCATCGTCGATAAGAATAATCTGGAGATTGCTCCAAGACTGGTTTTTGACTGAGTCGAGACAAAATGGCAGATATTGTTCTGCATTATAAACGGGGATAATGATTGAAACGAGTGGCGTCTTATCCATTGTTTCCTTCTATCGTGTTGTCTTCGGACTCAAAGCTTTCTTCAGTCTACACTCATGAAGTCGCTTTCTTTTAGATAGTTCTTTCCGGAGGTCTGATCGTACTGTACAAGCTTGTAGTCTGCTAGTAGTTGCTTTTGCGTCTTGCTCATGCTGGTAGAATCAGTCACTGTGCCGTCGGATTGAAGATAAGTTGCTGTTCCGAGCCCGATTCCGCCCCTATTCGAGATGACACGGCTAATCGCAGGTATTTCCTCGTGGAGTTTAGTTAGCAAAGCTAGGTATGGCGAAATTTTTGCATTCATATGCTCAGCTGCGGATGACATGAAATAATTAGATGAAGAAAAAGCTGCTTCAGAGTCGTCAAGCTTAACATTTGCAGATGGTGACGCATCGTTTGACCAAATGAAATAATCGGTTTCATGAAGTAGGAACGAATCGTCCGGATTTTGTTCTTCTTTTAAATAGATGCCTGGAAGATGATCTCCATAGAAAATGACTGTAATAGGCTTGTTGATCTGGTTCAACTGGCTGAGGAAGTCAAGTGTTGCTTGATCCGTGTATTTCAGGCCCGTAGAAAAAACGTTAATCGCACTATGCTCATCGTCAGGTGTGTCATCGGTAACAGAAGATTGGAGGACGTCTTCCGCTTCATAGTAGTTGCTGTAAGGCATGTGGTTTTGCATAGTGACGACTTGCAGAAATTCTGGATTCTTTTGATTCTTGATCAAATCCAAAACATCTTGATAGGTGGAGGAATCACTCACATATGGTGATTCTCCTATTTTTTCGGTATGCTCGACAGGGGTTGCGCTGTCGAGAGAATAAAGGTGCGAGAAACCAAACTTTTTATAATTTGTGTTTCTTAGATACATGCTTTGATAGTAAGGGTGCACTGCCTCGGAACCGGATTCTCCATATTTCTGTGTCCAGATCTGATTAAACGAATATGGGTTAGATTGAGTCGGTACGAGTTGCTGATAAGGAACAATCATTGAATCGCTAAAATTCGCCAAAGAAAGACCTGTGAGAGCTTGGTATTCAATGTTGGCGGTTCCACCTCCATAACCAGGCGAAAGCATGGTGCCGGATGTAGTGGTTCCCATGATATTTCGAATATTCGGAATGGGATCTTCATCAAAAGTAATATCAGGGAGTCTGGTGGGGTCGGCAAATGTTTCTGACAGTATCATGATGGCAGTGCTGTCGGTCAATTGCTGTGTTCGGGACTTATTTATGGAATTTGCAAGCTTTGAATATTTCTTTGAAATTGCCTGCATCTTCTGTTTTGAATAACCTTCAGGTTTATCCATCGTGGGAGCCTTTGTCAGGCTTAAGAAGGTCGTCGCAGGACCGTTATTTCGGGCATCTTCTGCTGCGTCGAAAAGTGTGGGCGTATAACCTTGTTTGGCTGCCCACATATTTGACCATGACCCACCAGTTCCTAAGTTTGTTGCATAGGATGCCAGGATGACTACACTAACCACGGCGGCGAGGGCTCGGCTGAATGTGCCGACGGTGTTTTTCGCACTGGCGAATGGTTTGCGCCATGAACAGTAGATAAAGCATTTACGTCTATCGAGTAGGAAGAGCAACAAACAGATAGCAATTATCCAAATGACGACTGTGACGGCATTTTCGACGAATTGCTGTGAATTGTCAGGAATAAATGAAGCAATATTGCCGGCGTCTCCTCCAGATATAAAAGTAAAATCCGCTGGAATGATTGGTTCATTACGTAATTGTATTTTTATGCTGTTTGCTACGCCAAAAGCTGTTATAGCTGTTCCGAAAAGAAGTGTCGCAATCCAGAATCTGTTGGTGACAAAAATGAGTGCGAGATAAATAAGACCGAGCCCGACAAAATTAACCAAAAAGAGAGATTTCTGCTCAAGCCACATTTGACTGACGAATTTGGTGACTTGCCCTGCGACGCTGTTCAGAATTTTGGTTGTCTGATCAACTTCATCGCCTTTATCGTACGTTGGTTCGCTATACACTCCCCACTGAAGGAAGATGACTTCGGCAGAAGTCAATAGGGTGAACACGATGGCGTAGAACGCATAGGAGAACCTCATGCGCTTCTTCCACGGGCCATATGCTTTCCTAAAGAATTTGATGATGAGTTGAACGGCTTTGAAATTGGTGAAAGTGTGCCATGCGGTCTTTACTGCTGTGACGGCGACATGGATGGCGTGGCCGGTGGTTTTGGCGGCTTTCGCAACTGCGTGCCCTGCGGCGGAAAGTGTTTTTGCTGTTGTGTGTGCTGCTTTTTTGCAAACCGAGACGGCCTCATTCAAAGGCTGCTCAGTGGGTTGCTGGGGCTGGAGCTCAGAAGAAGCGATTTGTTCGTTATTGTCTATTTCGGCTTTACTGACGGATCCACTGGAAACCATCTCCAGTAAACAGGGCAGGGTGCCAGCGCCTGAAATAAAGATGCTTGTGTTGTCGGAGGTGGCGTGAATTGCCGACTTCTGCGTATACAGTTTTGAACTATGGTGACCTGAAAGGGCGGATGGGGCGCAAGCGTTGCTGTCTTCGTCATTCGCAAGAGGGCGATATGTTCCACCCGCAATCGGCTGCTTAGTAAGTTTTACGTATGAAGGTGCACAAGCATGACGGTCAGGCGAAAAAATAGGCATCGTCGCATCCTTCAACAAGATAGCCCCTTATAATTAGGGGCTCTGTACAATTAAACCGGATACATTTTAGTGTTCAGCTGTGGACGAACGGGTATCTCGTAGATGTCTGAAAGGTAGCTGGAAGGTTAACTGTGCTACGTGGGGTATCTGCCTACAACGTAAGTGGGAAAGGGCAACAAAATGTATGCGAAATCTGAAGGGTCGTAGCGCAGGAATTGGTTGATTTGCAGACTGGGGGAGAGGCTCGATATGTGGATCTTTTTACTCAATTTGCTGCGAGCGACAGTCGACAGACGGATTTGGTGTTCAAGGTGGACGACTATATGCGCGCGCAAGTGTTGGATGCCACCAGCTGATAATGCGCCGAAAGCGTGGCTTGTATGGGGCGACGAGAAGGCGGGCGGCGGATTCGGTGCGTGGCTTGGCGCAGTTAGACCGTTGACGTGAGATGTAACGTGGTTGCCATGACAGACCATGAACGCACTATTCCGACTTCTGGACATATTGCTGCTGAACATGCCGTTCCAACTTGTGCTCGTATGAAGACCATTGCTGTTCCGGATTTTGAAGTGTTGTTTGCTGACTATAAGGGTTCCAAGCCTCAGGAAGACGAATTTGTGAAGTGCGTCGGACGGGAACGCTTATGACAGTTCGCCATGGCGATGTGACGCAGTCTGACAACTGAGATTCGGTAAGCGTCGCTTTTGAAGATGTCACGCTGCAAGCGAGTCGGCTTCACTGGAGGCGGAAGCGGGACCTGACTCATACTTGGCCTAGAGCCCGAATCTTGCCATGTAATCCAGAAGTTCTCTTCTGCCAGGACCTAAATTTAGGGTGCTCGTTTGAGTTCAATGGGTCTCTGCTTGAAAAGCCAATGATTATGCGGTCTTTACACCAAATCAAGGGTTGCGAAAGGCGCTCTCATACACCAAATCAAGGGTAACTGAGGTGCCGTTCATACACCAAATCAAGGTTTGGAGTGCGAAAAACCTGCTGAATCTGTCATAGATATCGCATCCGCCACGGGGGAAGCCGTGCAACCATTGAACTTTTCGGCTTGCGCGGGTTACGTGAATTAGTGATTCGAGACATCGCCCACGAGCGCTCCATGATGCAACCCTGCCAGTACCCTGAAATGGTGAGTAGTGAGATTTTCAAGCCGCGCAACATCATCGTGACCGGCGGATGTGGGTTTATCGGAGCCAATTTCGTGCGCTACGTGGCACACAACCATCCTGACGTGCGCATAACCGTGCTCGACAAGCTGACCTATGCCGGAAATCCGCAGAATATCGCCGGTCTTCCGCAATCGCAAGTCGAACTCGTGCAAGGCGATATCTGCGATGCTGCACTACTGGAACGTATCGTGCCCGGGCATGACGCGATCGTGCATTTCGCGGCCGAATCGCACAACGACAACTCCATCGCCAATCCTGAACCCTTCATCACAACGAATGTGGAGGGTACGTTCCACCTGCTTGAGGCGGCGCGCAAGCATGACGTGCGATTCCATCACATCAGCACCGACGAAGTGTACGGCGACCTTGCGCTCGACGATCCATGCAAATTCACCGAAAGCACGCCATATAAGCCGTCAAGCCCATACAGTGCGTCGAAAGCGGCGTCCGACCAGCTGGTGCGTGCCTGGGTTCGCACGTACGGGCTTCGCGCCACGATTTCCAACTGTTCCAACAATTACGGGCCGTACCAGCATGTGGAAAAATTCATTCCACGCCAGATCACTTCCATCATGGAGGGCGTGCGTCCGAAACTATATGGCACAGGCGAGAACGTGCGCGACTGGATCCATACGGAAGACCACTCTTCTGCGGTGTGGAAGATTCTTACACGCGGGCGGATCGGCGAAACATACCTGATCGGCGCGGATGGTGAAATGAGCAATATTGCCGTGATGCGTATGATCCTGCGGCTTATGGGATGTGCCGAAGATGCGTTCGACTGGGTGCGTGACCGCCCCGGGCATGATCGGCGTTACGCGATTGACTCCAGCAAGCTGCGTACCGAACTTGGATGGAAGCCTGCGCGCACCGATTTCGAAGCCGGTTTGCAAGCGACCATCGCTTGGTATGCTGCCAACCGCGCCTGGTGGGAGCCCGCCAAAGCCGCCACCGAAGCCCGCTACCGCACCCAAGGCCAGTAAAGCGCGTCGGACTGGAGCGTTTGTGACGGTGCGTCATGGTGGATACGGCGCAGCCTGGCAACTGGGTTCGGCAAGTGGCGATTGGGAAATAACGTGCTGCAAGTAGCCGATTTCGTCAGGAAATGCCTCCGGTCGGACTGTCGAATCTGCCATATATAAGCCAGATACGGTGCGAAAGCGCTTGTGCGGGGGTGAAGTCGTCCAAAACGTAACTTTGACCCCGTTAATAAGCTCTTTCGGGTTTTTGTGGAAGGGGTATCGATTTGCGGTATGGGCGGTTATCGGGTTGTGAAAACGTTGCGAAAGTCATCTTTAACGAGGCCAAAGTTGTTTGAAAACGCAACTTGGCCCCGTTGAACGCAGGGGTGGCGGAGCTAGGGGCGGCGCCCTGTCGGCTCGTCTGGCTCGGACGGCTTACTTGGCGGACTCGAGTTTGAGTTCCTGGCTGGCGATCACCGACTTGGCGGCCGCGTCGAGTTCGTTGGTGATGTTGCGCAGGTTGTCGGCGTACGTGCGAATATCGTCTGTCGCCTTGGTGAAGTCGCTGGCATTGCCGTTCGCGGGGCATGTTGGCGCGTTTTCCACGGCTTCGGCCAGCGTGATCGCATCCTTCAGGGTTTCCAGCGTGGTGCCGTCGGCCACGTCGTCCACGGTGAGTTTTGCCGCATCTTCGGCTTCTTTCTGAGCCTCTTCGAAGTTTTGCTGATGCGTGGCGAGCGCCTTCGCGTTCAACGTGCAGGTGTCGCTGGCGGCTTGCGTCATTTCGCGCTTATTGGCGACTGCGATGATGGCAACGGCTGCGAGCGCAATGGCAACCACTGCTATCACGGCGACGATGGCGATGGTCTTGCGCTGTTTCGCATTGTTTTTCTGTGCTGTTGGTTGCATTGGGGTTCCTCTCTTCTCTGTGGCTTTCGTATTAAGCAAAACGTTGCGAGTATACAAAAACATTTCTGAGAAACGATTTACCACTGGAAATAGTGTGGATTATTTTGCTATGAAAGGAATTTGTTTGTGGATGGGGGTGCTGGGCGCGTCAGGAGTGCGTGGCATTTATGCTGGAAGGAGAAACGTTTTAAGGGGTTTGAATGGCGTATCGTGCGACGTTGAAGGATGTGGCCGCTGCTGCGGGGGTGTCTGTGACGACGGTTTCGCTGGTGTTGAATAATCGGCCGGCTCGCGTGTCTGAGGAGAAGCGTAAGGCCATTGCCGACGCGGCGAAGAAGCTGAATTATGTGCCGAATCAGAGCGCGCGTAGCTTGGTGACCAAGCAGTCCCAGCTGGTTGCGCTGATCGTGCCTGATATTGAGAACCTGTTTTTCGCGGCGCTTGCCAAGTGTGTGGAGGATGAGTGCGCCGCGCAGGGGTATTCGCTGATTGTGGCCAATTCCGATGATTCGCGTGCTGCGGAGCATGAGTTGTTGCAGCGTCTTCCTGCCCGTGGGGTGGATGGGGTGATGTTGATCCCGGCGCGTGAGTCGTGTGTTGGGAGTGCTGTTGAGCAGCTGTGTGAGGATGTGGCGCTCGTGTCGTGCCCGGTGGTACTGATCGACCGTTTGACGCAGTGCGGCTGGTGCGATGCCGTCGGTTTTGACAACTATCTTGGTGGTCGTTTGGCTGCCCAGTATCTGTTGGAAGGTGGTCATACTCGTATTGGCATTGTCACCGGCGATATTGCGGAGTCGAGTGCCGCGGAGCGTCGTCGTGGTTTTGTGGATGCCATCGAGCAGTCGGGGAAGCATTTTGATTCTTCGCTGTGTGTTGAGGGTGATTACCGTTTCGATAGCGGCTATCGTGCCGCGAATCAGATCATCGATGGCGGGGCGACGGCCGTGTTCTGCTGCAACGATGTGATGGCGCTTGGCTTCCGTCAGCGTATGGCGGAGCGTGGGTTGCATGTTACTGAGGATATGCAGGTGATTGGTTACGACAATATTCTCAAACGATTCGGTCTTGGTTGGCGTATGACCACCGTTGAGCAGAGCGTGACTGATTTGGCCGCCGCTTGTTGGGGTATGTTGCGTAAGCGGATTGATGTTGCGGTTCGTGCCAAGTCCGGTACGGAATCAGGGGATGCCCGTCCGTGGCTTTCCGATCCGCAGGTTGAAGTGCTTACGCCGAAACTGGTGCAGGCGGCCTGCGCGTAAACCGCCATTTTTAGATGCTGCAGACTGGTGCAAAACGGGTGGTGCAGATCAATCTCGGTATGTGGTGACGTAAGCATCTCCAATATGCTGTAATCGTTGGGAATACAGGCAACACGCCGTGTATAGGTGAAGAATTTGCGTTCTTGATAAAACGCTTTATCATAAATCTTGTCAACACAACACAATCGAGAATGCGCTCGATGTATAACTGACGACGCACCCGTATGGTGGCGGACCGTCGTCAGGCCGTCAAAGAGGAAAGGCACACACATGAAAAAGATGATTCTTGATCTTGATACCGGCGTTGATGACGCGCTTGCCATTTCGTATGCTCTGGGAAGCCCGGAGATTGAACTGATCGGCATCACCGGCACCTACGGCAACGTGCTCGTCGAGCAGGGTGTGCGCAACGCACTGGCCGTGACCGACCTGCTCGGCCACCCGGAAGTCAAGGTGTATCAGGGTTTGCCGCACTCCAGCACCACCGATCACTTCGAAGTACTGCCGATCTCCGCGTTCATCCACGGCGACAACGGCATCGGCGATGTGGAAATCCCCGATTCCAGCCGTTCCGTTGAAACCGAATCTGCGGTCGACTTCATCATCGACGCAGTGAAGACTTATGGCAAGGATCTCGTCTACGTGCCGACCGGCCCGATGACCAACATCGAAGCCGCACTGAAGAAAGCACCGGAAATCAAGGATGAAATCGGCCAAATCGTGCTTATGGGCGGCGCACTGACCGTACCCGGCAACTGCAACGCCTGCATGGAAGCCAACATTTCGCAGGATCCGGAAGCCGCCGACTACCTGTTCCGTTCCGGGGCGCCGACCACCATGATCGGTCTCGACGTAACCCTGCAGACCCTGCTCACCTACAAGGAAACCCAGCAGTGGCGCGACCTCGGCACCAAGGCCGGCAAGTTCCTGGCCGACATGACCGACTTCTACATCAAGGCTTACGAAACCACGTCCCCGCATCTGGGCGGCTGCGGCCTGCACGATCCGCTCGCCGTTGGCGTGGCAGTGGACCCGACCCTCGTCACCACCCTCGACATCAATATGAAGGTCGACGTGGAAGGCCCGACCCGCGGACGCACCATCGGCGACGAAACCCGCCTGAATGACCCGGCCAAGACCATGAAGGTTGCCGTCGGCGTCGACGTGCCGCGCTTCCTGAACGAATTCATGACCCGCATCTCCGGCCTCGCAGCCAAGGCTGAATAAGCATAACCGGCCAAGCAATCGCGTATCGCATATCGCGCAATTCGAGAGAATCAAGGATTTTTATTATGTCTAACAACACAACCGCCGTGACCGGCACCGCATCCGCCGATCCGTTCGATGATCCGGTGACCAGCAACAAGATGGCCATCCGCGCCCTGATCCCGCTGCTGATCACCTTCGTGCTCGGCACCCTGTGCCTGCAGGGCTTCAACCTGGTGTTCCAGCAGGTCGGCGCCGACGTCGGCGCACCGAACCAGGCGTCCCTGATCACCGCATTTCCGAGCATCGTGCTCGGCATCGTGTGCTTCATCTACGGTTCCCTGGGCGATTTCGTCTCCCTGCGTAAGCTTGTGACCGTCGGTCTCGTGACGCTGTTCGTCGGCTCCATCTTCGGTTTCGTGGCAAACTACTTCTTTGCCGCAAACCTGTGGACCGTGATCATCGCACGCGTGCTGCAGACCGCAGGCGAACAGGTGGCAGGTTCCGCCTTCCTGGTGGTGGCCACCAAGTACCTGCGTAACGATTTGAAGGTCATCTTCTTCGGTCTGTTCACCGCCGCATACCAGCTTTCCGCATCCATCGGCGTGTTCGCAGCCGGCATGCTCAGCTCCATCGCATGGCAGTTCCTGTTCCTGATCCCGTCCGTCACCATCCTGTTCCTGCCGATCCTGCTCAAGACCCTGCCGTCCAAGAGCGGCAACGGCCAGAAGGTTGACGCATTCGGCTTCGTGATCTTCGGCTTCGCCACCGCATTCCTCACCCTGTTCTTCTCGTACATGGCATGGTGGATGCTCGTGGTCTCCCTGCTGCTGTTCGTGGCATTCGCCTTCTACATCAACAAGGCCTCCAACCCGTTCATCACCCCGGCGTTCTTCAAGAACACCCGCTGGCTGCGCGCCATCTGCCTGATCCTCGTGTTCTACTTCGTGAACTACGCACTGAGCCCGATCTTCAACGCCATCGGCACCAACATCTACGGCATGACCACCACCCAGGTCTCCCTGCACATTGTGTGGGCCTTCGTGGTCGCCGCCGTGGTGGGCACCTGCTCCGGCATGATCATCCGCAAGATCGGAATCAAGGCCGGCATCGTGACCGCAGGCACCCTCATGTTCCTCGGCTGGACCGGTGCGGCATTCTGCGTGAACTCCGGTTTCGTGGTGCTGACCCTGTGCGCATGTGTGTTCTACGCAGGCTGCGGCCTCATGTACTCCCCGGTGGTCTCCACCGTGCTGGGCACCATTGAAAAGGACGAATCCGGCCGTGGCGTCGGCATGAACGATCTGGCCATGAACGTTTCCCCGTCCATCGGCATCGCCATCATCGGCAGCCTGCTCGGCTCCAACGCCCTCGCAGGCGGCTCCATCACCGGCGCAACCGGCACTGCCGCCAACTATGCCAACCTGCTGCTGGTCGCCGCCGGTACCGCACTGCTTGGCCTGATCGTGTTCTTCGTCTTCAAGAAGAAGATCTACGAAGGCAACCATGCGCTGGAAACCGAGGAATCGGCAAAGTAATCGCACATTACATCCTCAATATAGTAAAAATGGGGATTTGCGATAATTGCGATTACTGAACAACACTATTTCGCAAATCTCCATTTTCATAAATCTTCTTTTGATGTAAGGAAGGTAAAGATGAGCGCGACTGAAGTTCTCTCCGCATTGGACCGCATCCACGGCACAGTGTCCGTAATCGGCTCGATGAACGCGGACTACACCGTCACCGCACAGCGTCTGCCAGGGCCGGGGGAGACCATCACCGGCGGTCCGCTGCAGCTGCTGCCGGGCGGAAAATCCGGCAACCAGGCGGCCGCCGCAGCGCGCATCGGCGCAACCGTGCAGATGTTCGGCGCGGTCGGCTCCGATTCCAACGCCGACTTCCTACTCGGCGCTCTGGGCGAGGCGGGCGTGAACACCACGCATGTTCGCCGCGTGCTCGGACCATCCGGCACAACCGTGATTACCGTGGACGCAACCGGCGAAAACACCATCGTGTACTCGCCGGGATCCAACGCGCAGGTCACCGTGGATTATGTGGAATCCGTGCGCGATGCGCTGGCACGGTCTTCCGTACTTGGCCTGTGCTTGGAAAGCCCGATCGAAACGGTGACGGCCGCCGCGCGCATGTGCCATGAAGCGGGCGTGAAAGTGCTGCTCAACGATTCGCCGTTCACCCCGTCGCTGCCGGCCGAACTGGTTGAAGCATCCGATATTCTGCTCGTCAACGAGCATGAGATGGTGCAGCTGCTCGGCATTGACGAGCCGGAAAACGACGATTGGGACGGTTTCGATTGGAATCATGCGCTGGAAGCAATGCGTGGATTCGGTTTCGAACAGGCGATCGTGACGCTCGGCGGCGATGGTTCCGTGGTATTGGATTCCACTTCGGCAACGCCGATCCAGCGCATTGCCCCCGTGCATGTGAACGCGGTGGACACCACCGGCTGCGGCGACTCCTTCATGGGCACGGTGCTGGCCGGTCTTGCCTCGGGCATGGCGCTTTCCGAAGCGGCCGAGCTTGCCTCGTATGTTTCGGCATATGCCGCCACAGGGTATGGTGCGCAGGCCTCCTACGGCAATGCCGCGCAAATCCGCGAAGCATTCGCCAAATAACGGAAGCGAGGATGCCTATCGGACGCTAGCCAGATTTCTCTCTTCTCTCTTGATACGCGGGGTGCCGCATCCTACCGACGTAGGATGCGGCACCCCGTTTTTGGGAAGATCTGACATTAAAAAAACTCGCCGACCGGATGGGGGCGAGTTTTTGTTACGTTGAAAAGATTGCGCGAATCAGGCGTAGATATTGCGGGGACGCATGTCTTCGGGCAGACCGTTGAGCAGCGTGGAAACGGATCCGGATTCGAACACGGAACGGATGCCGGCGGCCAACAGCGGAGCCACGGACAGCACGGTCATGTTCGGCAAGCGCTTCTCTTCCGGAACGGGCACGGTGTCGGTGAGCACGATTTCCTTGGCACCGCAATTTCTCAGGCGTTCCACGGCCGGGCCGGACAGCAGGCCATGCGTGGCAACCAGCGTCACGGACTTCGCACCAGCGTTGTTCAGTGTGCGCACGGCCTCGCAGATGGTGCCCGCGGTGTCGATCATGTCGTCGACCACCACGCAGTCGTGACCTTCGACCTCGCCGATAATGCCATGCGCTTCGGCATGGTTCGGGCGGGTGGTGTCACGGGTCTTGTGAATGAACGCGAGCGGCAGATTGCCCAGCTTCGCGGCCCACTGTTCGGAAACCTTGATGCGGCCGGCATCCGGAGACACGATGGTGGTGTTCTCAAGCGGCATGTTGTTGCGCACGTAGTCAAGCAGCACCGGAGTGGCGGTGAGATGGTCGACCGGTCCATCGAAGAAACCCTGCTCCTGGGCGGCATGCAGATCGACCGTCATAATACGGTCGGCGCCGGCTGCGCGGAACAGGTCGAAAATCAGTCGGGCGGTGATGGGCTCGCGGCCCTGATGCTTCTTATCCTGGCGCGAATAGCCAAGGAACGGCGCGACCACGGTAATGGAACGGGCGGAAGCGCGCTTCATGGCGTCAACCATAATGAGCTGCTCCATAATCCACTTGTTGATCGGCTCGGTGTGCGCCTGCATCACGAACGCATCGGCGCCACGCACCGGCTCGGTGTAACGCACATACATCTCGCCGTTGGCGAAATCGTAAGCCGTGGTCTCAAGTACGTCGATTCCCAGGTATTTCGCGGTTTCATGGGCCTGCTCAGGGTACGCACGACCCGTCACCAAAGCCAATTTCTTATCCGGGGTGCCTTCGAGAATCGCCGACATGCTTCGCCTTCCACAAATCTAGAGTCGCGTAAATACGGTACCAACCGTACAAAAATAGCCGTATTCAATATAACAATGCGGGTGCCCATGACGCGCCTGCACCACAGAACGTGCGCAATTGCCGCTCGTCCAGCAGAAGGGCTATGCTGAACAGGTTGTCTGAACTGTATCTTTATACCTTTCATATATAGATGCGTGAAGGCAGTACGCATACACACTCCTGCCATGGAAGGTCCATGGCCGATAGTCCGAAGGAGGTGGGTGATGTCTGCGCATAAGTACGAACTGATGTTCATTGCCGATCCTGAGCTGGATGAGCGCGGTCTGAAGAAGTTGACCGAGCAGTATCTGGAAACTGTCACCAAGGAAGGCGGTGCTGTCGAGAACATCGACATCTGGGGCCGTCGCAAGCTTGCCTACGAGATCGCCGGCAAGACCGAAGGCAATTACGTTGTGGTCAACTACTCCGCTGAGCCGGCCACCAGCGACGAACTCGATCGTCTGCTGAACCTGAACGAATCCGTCATCCGTACGAAGATTCTTCGCAAGTAAGTAATTCCAAGCTTTTCAAGCTGCAAAACAATAAGCTGCAAAGTAAGTAGGTAACGATGGCAGGCGAAACGATTATCACTGTGGTGGGTAACCTCACGGCTGATCCCGAAATCCGTACGGTTGGCAACGGCTCGTCCGTGGCCAGCTTCACCATTGCCTCCACTCCGCGCACCTGGAACCGTAATACGGGCCAGTTTGAAGATGGTCAGGCTTTGTTCATGCGCTGCTCCGCGTGGCGCGACATGGCCGAACATTGCGCGCAGAGCCTGAGCAAGGGCATGCGTGTGATCGCGCAGGGTCGTTTGCAGCAGCGTTCCTATCAGGCGAACGATGGTTCCCAGCGCACGGTTATTGAGCTTCAGGTCGATGAGATCGGTCCGTCCCTGCGCTATGCGACCGCCCAGGTCACCCGAACCTCCAGTGCCAACGGTGGTAATTTTGCCGGCAATCGTGGCGGCAATGCTTTCGCTGGCGGCAACGGCGGGTTCAACAACGGTGGCTTCGCCGGCAATGCCGGTGGATATCAGGGCGGTGCCGGGTATTCCGGTGGCGCTGGCTATCAGGGCGGGGCTGCCGCTCCAGCCAATGCCGCGCCCGCCGTGCAGCCTGCTCCGGCATCGGATCCGTGGGGCAATTCGGATAATTCCGGTTCCTCATCGTTCGGTTCCTTTGGCTCCTCCGAATTTGGTGGAAGCAGCGACGAACCGGAATTCTGATCCGACCCGGATCGCAGCTTAAAAGAAAAGCAATTTCCAGATTGTAAGGAGAACATCAAGATGTCACGCAAGAGGCCGCAGCCGCCGGTCAAGCCGTTTAAGAAGAAGCCGAATCCACTGAAGGCCGCTAAGGTCACCGAGATCGATTACAAGGACGTTGCCCTGCTGCGCAAGTTCATCTCCGATCGCGGCAAGATTCGTTCCCGTCGTATCACCGGTGTTTCCGTGCAGGAACAGCGCGAGCTCGCCAAGGCTATCAAGAACGCCCGCGAGATGGCTCTGCTGCCGTACGCCACTTCCGGTCGCTGATCTTAGAGAGGTTTGAAAAATGGCTGAAACTAAGGTTATTCTCACCAAGTCCGTCAATCACCTGGGTCACCCGGGCGACGTCGTGTCCGTCAAGGCCGGCTACGCTCGCAACTACCTGATTCCGCAGGGTCTGGGCTTCGCATGGTCCAAGAACGCTGCCGCCCAGATCGAGGCCATGAAGCGCGCTCGTCTGGCCAAGGCCGTTGCCACCCGCGAAGAGGCTGTTGCCGCCAAGGAACTCATCGAGGGTTCCGTCGTCGAAATCGCCGCCAAGGTCTCCGAGTCCGGCAAGCTGTTCGGTGGCATCTCCGCCGACAAGATCGCCATCGCGCTGTCTTCCAAGGCTGCCGTCAACCCGAAGAACATCACCGTGGATCCGATCAAGACCACCGGCGAGTTCGCTGCAACCGTCGCTCTGCACCCGGAAATCTCCGCTTCCTTCACCGTGAAGGTTGTCGCTGAGTGATTCGGCCCCATTCGCTATGGCTGCATTCATTGCGGTTACGGCGAATGACTTCAGACTGAGATACGTCTGAGCTTAAGCATGGAAAATCCCCCTGCACCAGCTGAAAACAGTTGTGCAGGGGGATTTTCATATTTGATCAGTTGTAGCCACCGTCATTAGTTGGTTTGTCGCAACTTGGGCACGTCATGGTCGTTACTTTCCTTCTCTCGTGCGGAAACGGTGCTTGGAAGCAACCTAAGCTCAATCCTTAAGTGGGTGTTGCGTGAAGCATGCTGATTCACTCAAGAAGAGCGATTTACCGTCAGTTTTCATGCATGGCTGTGCAAATGAATTAGCGGGAGCGTTTGGGGCAACTGGATTGCAAGGAACTGAATTTGTGAAGAAATTGTGATTTCCTGCCTTGATTGTGCTCTTTAGGTAGGAAATATGATGGTTGAATCGCGTTTTCTGCGATTTTCGTAATCTGTCGAAATCGTTGAAAAATAGCGGTTTTACAACCGCGACACGCCGAAAGTTGCATTCTTCTCGATTCTGAGTATATTTACTTCTCGTGCTCAGCGAGAACAAAACCTCGCAAGACCAACGCCCCTTTAGCTCAGTTGGTTAGAGCAGCTGACTCTTAATCAGCGTGTCCAGGGTTCGAATC
>OGYG01000266.1_pt1 | contig 57989 bp, 51 predicted proteins | sample 1576481 | NCBI WGS metagenome assembly OGYG01 (sample SAMEA3541497, study PRJEB24748) | human gut metagenome | biome: human gut; feature: human-associated habitat; material: faeces | place: China | collected 2012 | reverse complement strand
TGGGCACTTCTGCCAGCAACAGCTCAGGCGTACGTTGACCCATCCGTCATGACCTACACTATCCAGGCGCTGGCTGCGGTGGTAGTTGCTCTTTCTGCCGTGCTTGGTGTGGCATTTAGACGCTCTCGCAAGGTGCTCTTCCGTCTGCTTAAGATTGACGAGAACGCCAACAAGATTGTCGAAGGCAAAGTACACAAAGTTGACATCAAAGGTGCTGAAGCTGCAAACGCTCAGATGAAAGAAATCCTCGCAGCAGAAGCCATTCGCCTTAAAGAACAAAAAGAGGGCACCCTCAAGCCTAAGGGCCGCATTGGCGTTGCATTTCTTATTTCATTCTTCACAGTCTTTACTATCTTGGTTGTAGCCCCACTTGAGCTGGTAGCCAGCAATGCAAAGGATTTATCGTTTAGTCTTAATGACGTAGCAGGTCCTGTATTTTTAGCTGGTCTTTTACTAACGCTTATTTCTACTGCAGTGCTTTCATTACTTCGCAAACGCGTATTTAACGTTGCAGTTGCGCTCGTAGGCGCCATCGGCGTAGCGTCATATGTTCAGGCAGTGTTCTTGAACGGTGGCATGCCACTTGCTGATGGTCATGAGGTCATTTGGTCCAACTTTACCAATCAGATGATTGTCTCTGGCCTCATTTGGCTGGCAATTATTGCAGCTGCAGTGATCTTCTCGCTCCTTAAAGCAAGGCAGCTTAGAACGGGTCTTTTGGTAACCGCAACAGCTCTTATCATTGTCCAGGCAGTGGGCGTTGCAAGTTTATGGGGACCAGCTGTAGCTGCTTTTACCGACGTAAACACAAGAGAATCTCAGCAAATCTATGCCACAAGAGATGGACTCTTTAACGTCTCTTCCAAAAAGAACGTTGTGGTCTTTGTTTTGGATACCACTGATACAGCCTTTGTACAGCAAATCTATAACGAGTATCCCGAGACATTCGCCCATATGACAGGCTTTACCTGGTACAGGAACTCTGTTGGATCAATGATTCCTACACGATACGGAATTCCTTCTCTTGTCTTTGAAAATCGCCTACAACCCGGTCAATCATTTGGAGACTTTGTTAATGGTTGGGCGGACAACAGCCATTATCTAGATGACATCAATAAACTTGGTTACTCCGTTGGCTTGTATACCGATAACTTCAACTCAATTTATACCGACTACATGCACAACCGCACTATCAACTATCACGAGCTTCGTGGCCGCGGTTCAGAAAACCAGCTTAATGTTCTTGGTGCGCTGCGCATTCTCTACAAGACGGCGTTCTGTAGAGATATGCCTTGGGTGTTTAAGCCCCGCTTCTGGTATTACACCGAGGACCTCAACATGCGTATGATGAGAAAATTTACGTACGACGAGGTTGATATGTCTTCTCAGCGCTATAACGAAGATGACCTTAAGTATTATCAGGAACTCCAGCACTATGGTCTGTCTATTCATGATGAAAACGATACAGGAAGCTTCCGCTTTATCCATCTTATGGGATCCCATGGTCCTTTCATCCTAAATAGAAACCTTGAGCGCCCCAAAGATCCAAGCGAAGAGAATGAAATTGAACAGACGAGAGGTGCTTGGAAAATCGTAGATGCTTATATTGCAGAGCTTAAGCGTCTTGGCCTCTACGAAAACACCTCTATTATTGTGACTGCTGACCATGGTCGCTGGTATCTGACACCAAACGATATTACAGAGACATCTGCTCCAGCAATCTTCTATAAACCTGCTGGTCAAAGCGCAGAAGAAGCCGAACAACCAATGCAGATTTCAGATGCTCCTGTCTGGCACTACGATATCTTGGCTCAAACGCTCAAAGATATGGGCGCAGATTCTCAGATGCTCTCTAACTACACCACTCCTCTTGATGAGTCTTATGAGGGAGAGAATCGTCCTCGTTACTACATTGAAACTATTACCGAGAATAACCGCGATGCAGAACTCAGAGAGTTTGTCATCAATGGCGATGCAACCGACTTTACTACCTGGAGTTTGACAGGAAATAACTGGAGATTAGTCTCCGATAAATAGCTCACAAACACAGAGCTAAAAGCTTTAGATAAACAAAAACGAGTCATTCTTACCACAGAATGACTCGTTTTTTAAGACATCTAGAATTGCAGAAACAAACTAATCTCTCTTGAGCAGCTCACTCCAATCTGGAGTTGCAGAAAGAACCGTTCCTACAATAATGACAATACAGCAAATTACAACCAGTGGAGATGGAATTGCTTCAGGCATAATTGTTGGCAGGATAATACCTGCAAGAGCTGCAAAAATGACCGACCATGCAGAGTAAGAAATGTTCAGTGCCATACCGCGAGAAGCACCGATGGCGTCAATTGCCTTGTAGTAGAAGAGATATGAGGCGGTACCTGCAAGAGCAGCAATAAAGACAACGCCATTAGCAGGAGTTAGTGCAACCTGTGCAGCAAAATCAACGGAACCAGCCAATGGCAAGATGAGAAGACCATAAGCAAACGCAGAGGTGGTTTCCCTAATCTGAAGAGCAGTCTCATTATCAACAGCATCGTCTTGCATACCCCAAGCCAAAATAACCGCCTCAGATCCCCAGCCAAAGACACAAGCAGCAACGCCCAAGATACCCACAAGAACATTTCCGTTACCCTCGCCTGCTGCTGTTGAGAGACCAATAACCATGACGCCAACAAGAGCAACGATAAGGGCAATAATCTGCTTTAAGTTCATCTTTTCTTTGAGCAAAAGCCATGCCAAAAGTGAACCAACTGCAGGATAGAAAGCTGAAATAGCAGCGGTGTAACCAGGTCCAATGGTGTTAATAGCAGCTAGGTAGCCACTCATACCAATTGGTCCACCCAGAAGTGCGCCAAGCATAACTACACGGCCACTCTTTGTTTTTGCTGCCTCAAGGGTGTCTTTAAGTCTGCCTTTCTGAGCCATCATGACTAAAAGAACTGCAGCGGCAAAGAAATCGTGCATGAATGCGCTGGCAAATGACGCCTGAGCTGAATCAACATAAGGACTCATACCAAGAGCAACGCCAAGAATAACGGTATCAACCGCCCAAAGAATACCGCTTAAAAGACCGTAATACATAGTTTCTCCTTTTGCTCTTAGTTCTGAGCGTCTTCGTACCAAGAAAGAACACGATCAATATTGTTTGCAGCATAGCGATAGTAAATGAAGAACCACTCGCCTACGTTCTCGCCCTCTGCTTCCTTAACCAGAGACCAGAGATACCAGCACCAACCGGCAAAGACTACATAGCTCCAGAAGTGTCTGCGTTGCTCAAAAGTTGCCTCTTTTCCAAAGTAGTAATCAATAGCAGCATTAGCCTCATCGTCAGTAAGCTCACAGCAAACTGTGAAGGTACCAAAGTCATTAGCCTCATCTGACATTCCCGCATATTCCCAGTCAATAAGGCTGTAGGTACCGGCCTCATCAATCAAGAAATTCAGATAGAAGAAATCATTGTGTGAAATAACAATTGGATACTGATCTGCGTCTGCAAACTTCTTCAAGCGCAGGACCTTCTCGCGAAGCTCGTAGTAGCCAGGAATCTCAATAGGACCCTCTTCAAGCAGGAGTTTCTCGTAATTAAGACCCTCGTTGACAAAGTCAAAAGAACGATCAAGTGACGCGCCGCTATGATGCAGTTTATAACCCATCTCCATTGCGCGCTTGAGCTGCTCAGGGTTATGAGGATCAAGATTCTGAGCGTTTTTCACAAACTTGGAAATCTTCCAACCTTCTTTTTGGTCCTCGTAAATAAAGGTGTTGTCTAGGCCCAGCTCACGAGCAAGTCGAAGACCAGCCTCTTCAGCTGCACGATCAACGAGTTTCTCGGTACCAACACCTGGATGCCTGTAGACATACTCCTGAGCATCATCACCATATCCCACAATAAAGTGAGCAGATAAATTGGTAAGTCCCTGTTTTAGAGGATAGAAACCGTGGATATCCTTCTTCTGGCAATGAAGAACCGAGACAATGTTGTCAAAAATCTCTGAGTCGATGTTCTCAATAAATGCTGGGTCAAACTGACGAAGCTCATCAAGGGAATCAAACTCGTAAATAACACCGTCAGGATACTTTCTAATGGTCATGGAAAGCTCTTTGATATGACGGACGTAAATCTCTTCCCAGAGCATATCAACGGTTTCTGGCTTGTCGTAGACAGCCTCAAGAATGTCTACAAACTTCTTTGAGAATTGCCTGTCAAAATAGACGTGACCCAGCATAATCCAAGAATTTGAACCGCCAATTTCTACGCCGGTAATACGTCCACCACGTCCCTCTTTAAGGCACCACTCATCAGTCTCTCCTGCAACATACGTTGCTGAGTAATAGGCCTCATAGACATAGTGCTCAAAAGGATTCTGAGTAAAGTAATCATCAGAAGAGCAAATATACGTATTATCAAGCTGATCTTTCACATACCAAAGCGTAGAGTTGTTATTTCTTGTTGCATAATCTGGGTTAACAACAATCTTGACGCCATACTTCTCCTCCAGATAGAAGAAGTACTCCTTCTTATAACCCACAACAACAGTGATGTCAGTAATACCGGCTTCAAGCAACTGATGAATCTGACGCTCAATCAGAACTTCTCCACGAACCTTCAGGACGCCCTTTGGCTTCTCATATGAAATAGGTGCAAAGCGAGAAGACAGACCAGCTGCCATAATAATGGCATTCTTAACCTCATAAGGTTTCAGAGCTTCAAGACCCTTTGGTGTGATAAGTCCCTCTTCAATAAGACCCTGGTCCTCAAGCGTTTTTACTGCTGAATTAACTGATCCCAAAGAAAGCTCAGTTTCTTCTGCAAGCTGTCTCTGATTGAGCTTCTCGTCAGAAAGAGCAATAGTTTTTAATACAGAAAACACGTTATTTGTTAGTGCCACGGTTCCTCCAAATGAAGACCAATTAACTGCGAAATAAACTTCCATACCAATTAACTTCAGTCATAATACTCCTATGTTCAAATTTATACAAGTATAAACATATTTTGAACATATTACCTTCAGAGGATTGTCAAAGACTGCCAATCTAACAAAAAACGGCACCTGAGATGCCGTTTTACCTTTTATGTATTGCTTTACAGGCGAGAAGACCCTAGTAAGGACCAAAATCCAAACGCGCTGGATAGTGGTTTTTACGCTTCTCAACTGGTGGCATTTGCATGTAATCGCCGTAAAGCATCCTAAGGAATTTATCATTTTGATTAGGGAACGCTACTTGAATTCCATCAAAATCAAGCTTATCAACAGGGAAAACCTCATCAACTGGATAGGTATTTACAAACCTATCCGTATCGTGCAGGTAGGCAATTCTTTTTGTCTTAACGTGAGCAAAGCGGTTGCGGGCTTCCTGCTCACGCTCATACATTTTCTGAGTAGAAAGATGCAGCAGTTTGCAAACTCCCCTACCCATAGTAACTGCTGCCTTTAAGAGCTTTCCTTTGATGCCGTCGGCCAAAATAACAGGGCGAGGAACGTCAACGAGGATGCGCATATGTGACCAGAACCACGCGTCAAATGCCTGCTTCTGATATTCCTTCTCGTCATCCGAAACATTATCAAAGCAGTAGACATCTAGGAAAATACCAAGGTCAAGAGGAAGTGGCGCAAGTGCTTCTTCGCAGAACTGTGTTCCTTTGAGCATAATGCGCGTGGTTGGGAATGGATAGTTGATGTCCCTCTCAGTATTCATGATTGAATACTTTTCTGACCACTCTTTATCATAGATATCTAAGAGTTTGTTGAAGTCTTCTGCAGGAAGACAAACGTCGATATCATCGTCCCAAGGAATAAATCCCTTATGACGAAGAGCGCCAATCGCGGTGCCGCCAAAACCAAAATAGCGGATGTTGTTGGCTTCACACGTGTCTACGAAGTCCTTTAAAATCATCAGCTCAACTTGCTGGAGATGCTTAAGCGTTTCTGTATCGTATGTGCGCATTATCGACCTCCATACATCTTCTTGTAGTAATCCTGATAATCACCGGAAACTACATTCTTAACCCACTCGCGGTTCTCTAAATACCAGTTGATAGTGGTAACAATGCCCTCTTCAAATGGAGTTTCTGGATACCAGCCAAGCTCTTCTTTAATCTTATCAGGTGCAATACCGTAGCGGCGATCATGACCCTTGCGGTCAGTAACGTAAGAGATTAGATCCTCAGTAATCTGAGTGTCACCAGTGATTCTTGCAACTTCACTGATGATGCGCTTAACAATGTAGAGGTTATTGCGCTCGTTATGACCGCCAACGTTATAAACCTCACCAAGGCGTCCGCCTTCAAGAACCATAGCAATTGCCTTACAGTGATCATCAACGTACAGCCAATCGCGAACATTAAGTCCATCGCCATAAACAGGAAGAGACTTGTGTTCCAAGCAATTCTCAATCATCAGAGGAATGAGCTTCTCAGGGAACTGATAGGGGCCGTAGTTGTTGGAGCAACGAGTAATTACTGCTGGGAATCCGTACGTATCATGCCAGGCCTTTACAAACATATCTGCAGAAGCCTTAGATGCAGAGTAAGGGCTATGAGGACTCAATGGTGTGGTCTCACGGAAGAATGCCTCTGGATCATCAAGCGGAAGTGAACCGTAGACTTCATCAGTAGAAACCTGCAGGTATCTGTGGTCTCCGTAGGAGCCCTGGCCATCATTCCAGAAAGACTCTGCAACGCTCAGAAGAGCGACAGTACCCATAACGTTAGTATCAGCGAAGGTACCCGGATCTTCAATAGAACGGTCTACGTGGCTCTCCGCTGCAAAGTTAACAGCGTAATCAGGATGATAGGTCTCAAACAGCTGCGTCAGAGCCTCTTTATCCCTAATATCTACATGGGCAAAGGTATAGCGAGAATCTTGATCATATTCTGAGAGGTTCTCAAGGTTGCCTGCATACGTCAGAGCATCCACGTTCAAGATATGAATGTCCTGATTCCTTCTAAGCATATAGTGGATAAAGTTAGATCCAATAAATCCAGCTCCACCAGTTACTAAATAGGTCTTCACACTAACCTCTTTCTACCTTCGAAAGATATGTCGCAAGAGCCTCCTGCCAAGGCCTCATACAATTTCCAATGGTACTCTCAAGATGTCCGTTTACCAAAGATGAATACGCAGGGCGAGAAGCGCTTTCTGGGTGCATCTCTTTCCACTGAGCAGAAGTTACTCTGGAAACCTTACAGTCAAGATTGCTGCCAGCCATAATAGCTTCAGCAAAATCAGCCCATGAACATGTTCCTTCATTAGTTGCATGATAGATACCATAGTTCTCAGTAGCTGCAATGCACAAGATTGTATGAGCAAGATCATTTGCGCTGGTAGGATTACCTACTTGATCATCAACAACACTGATTTCTGGATACTTAGCACCAAAAGTACGCATAGTTGCTACAAAGTTCTTGCCAACATAGCCATAAAGCCATGCAGTTCTCACCACAAACGTTTGAGGATTTGCCGCAAGCGCAAGTCCCTCTCCCGCCAATTTGGAGCGCCCGTACGCAGAAACAGGATAAGGGGCATCTTGTTCTGTACGAGGTGAGCTTTCTTTTCCACTAAAGACATAGTCTGTAGATACTTGAACAAGCTTTGTCTGCGTAGCACTACAAGCTCGTGCAAGATTCATAGGACCAAGGGCATTTACCGTAAAGGCCATCTCAAAATTGCTCTCGCAGCCATCTACATTTGTTGCGGCCGCACAGTTAATAACAAGGTCATAACGATCATGCTGTTCAAACCATGTATTTACCGCTTCTGAACTGGTAATATCAAGCTCGTCTGCGTCGGTATAGTCAACGTCTGGGTCAACAAACAGCTCTGGAATAGGACCAATTTCAGAGATACCAGTCTCAAAAAGACATTTGAGCTCGTTGCCCAACTGGCCATGCGCACCAGTAATAAGAACGTGCATACTACTCTCCCTTTCCAGAAGGAAGGATACGTCCTTCTGCAACGCTCTTGAGGTGCTCGCCGTATGTAGATTTACCGTAGCGTTCTGCACATTCAATGAGTTTTGAGCTATCAATCCAGCCATTCTCAAAAGCAATCTCTTCTGGAACGCTTACCGGCAGACCCTGAGCTGTTTCAACGGTACGGACAAAGGTTGATGCCTCAAAGAGAGACTCCATAGTTCCTGTATCAAGCCATGCAAAACCGCGGCCAAGTGTGACAACGTCAAGCGTGCCATCCTCAAGATACAGACGGTTAAGATCAGTAATCTCGTACTCACCGCGAGCACTTGGCTGAACTTGCTTTACCAGCTCAGTAACACGCTGATCATAGAAATAGAGACCAGTTACGGCATAGTTAGACTTTGGATGGGTTGGCTTCTCTTCAATTGAAATGGCGTTGTAATTCTTATCAAACTCAACAACACCAAAACGCTCTGGATCATCCACGTGGTAACCAAAAACGGTAGCTCGACCAGAAGTTTGTGCCTGTTGGGCAGCTTTTCTGACAAGTCCTGAAAGACCGTTTCCAAAGAAGATGTTGTCTCCAAGAATCAGAGCTGCAGCGTCATCACCAATAAACTCTTTACCAATAACAAACGCCTGAGCCAATCCATCTGGAGAAGGTTGTTCGGCATAGCTGATAGAGATGCCAAAATCAGATCCGTCACCCAAAAGCTTTTCAAAATTTGGAAGGTCACGAGGAGTAGAGATAACAAGAATGTCTCTAATCCCCGCCAGCATAAGCGTAGACAGAGGATAGTAAATCATTGGCTTGTCGTAGACAGGCAGGAGCTGTTTAGACGTAACGGTTGTCAGCGGATAAAGCCTGGTACCGCTACCTCCTGCAAGAATAATGCCTTTCAAAATTACTCCCCATCAATCGCTGTGATTCTATAAAGTTTATACGGTCCTTCTTCAAGTACCAACTCAAATCCTGGAGCACCATTATCAATATTGAGACCAGACCATACTCCTTCTTCTTTAGGCATAGTTGGGTACTGATCATCTGGATACATATTCAAACGAATAAAATACTGCGCGCCAACAGAACGAACGGCATCTTGAACCGATTTTTCATAAAACACGCGATTTAGCTTTTCTCTAATCAGCCTGCTTTCAGGTGACTCATTATCATTGTATTTAAACTTGTAGTACACGTTTAAACCATCTATCGCATAAGCAAGAGATGATCCATCAAATGGATTATTGAGTACAACTGAGTCCCCAACAATTTCTTTTACTCTTTGAACAAACGCCTGTTCAGAAGCGGAATAAGTCTTCCAGTCTTGTGGAATATATGACTCGCTCATCCAATGTAGACTCATCTGAAAACGACTTGGCTCATGTGTCTGAAACTGCAAAGGATCAACTGGGGTCCACAGTGCATATACGACAGGAATAGAAAGTAAAACTGCAAACGCACTCTTAAGAAGAGAAATTCGACTACGCGACAAACGTGGCTTATCGCTTGTAGTGAACTGAGCAGGTCTTACTGCATGTTTTACTTTTTGAAGCACAACTAAAACAGCAGAAACAATATCAATACCACCTTGTAAAACTAATGGCGTAGAGGTGATACACATGATGGCAGCAATACGCTCTGGGTCTGTGTACCAAAAGCCAATAAGAAAACGCTTTACATCTACGTTACCCATAAGTCCCACAACAAAGAAAATAGAAACAAAGAGCAGGCTGCAAGCATACCAACGAGATTTTTTAACGAGAAGAGCGTGGATAAAGCCAACCCAGAAAAGCACCGTACAAACTGCTTCTGGGACATTCATGATGAACGACTGAGTGGCAATATGCATAATTGAGTCAAGTGGGTTTATATCCCAACCCCAAAGAAAATGCACAACAGATTTCATAAAGCTGCTATTCAAAACAATGGTCCACATACCAATACAAAGGACAATACAAAGAGTCTCAAAAGCAACTAAGATAGCAACTTTATTCTTTTTATCTGCGTATTTATTGGTCACCATGCGTGGGATAAATGAGACTAACACGTAAGGGAACACCATAATTGCCCAGAAAAATACACCATTTGGATGGCAAAAAACAATTCCCAAAAGTACCGAAATGAGCATGAAGATATCTGAAACCTTCTGGGGTTTCTCGCCATGTTTATGAGAAGACGATTGCGCAATCGAATCAAGGAGTTGCACAAACAAATACACCGCTATAGGAACACAGCAGAAGGAAAGCATATTTGGAAACGGGCCATGGACTGTGAGCATGCGGACAGGAAATGCCATATTGGCAAATGCTGCAAAGGGTGCAAGTACTGCCGCCTGGATTTTCTTTCCAAAAATCTTTGAAACAAGCGCAAAAAGTCCTAATGGGTACACTAAGCCGGTCCACACCACATTAACGGCATTTTCTGCCATTCCAATTGAGCAGTGGGTAAGTAATGTAACTACTGAGGCAAAGCTGTGAAATGCCAAAGGATAATACCAAGAGCCCGAGAAAGGCTGTGGTGTAGAGAGCGGCAAACCGTCAAAAACAGATGCTTTTAAAGTCGAGAAGACACCTGTTTGAATAATTCTATTGATGTAAGAGATATGAGTGTAGTTATCGTCATATTGCAAGAAGTTATTTGGATTTCCAAGACCTCGATAAAACACATAACTTGCTGCGAGTGCGCCAAGACAAATAACAATGCAGACTCCAGGCAAAGAAAGCGACAAAGAAGAATAGATCTTTTTGTGTAAAAGTCTCTCTGAGCCAAATCGAGTTGCTGCAATAAGGGCGAGAAAACATGCCGTAAGAGCAAAAAGCGGGATAAGCCCCTTGAGACCAAGAGGATACATTGCAATGCCCGCAACAATATAAAAAACGACGCTTAACGGGCCAGCCACGGCAAGCGAAAGCGCTCGTTTACCACCTGATAAACGAGCGCCCAGATATCCTGGAACAAAAACAATTGCTGTTGTAACTATAAGAACAAGAACAAATTGTTTCCACATGCGTATGCGCCCTTAATTAGTGCTTCTGTTTTAGACGAGCTTAGCCCAGCGCTTCTTACCTGCCTGGAGAAGAGCCTTCTCAAGAACTGATGGTTCAACCTTATAGGTCTTTGCTGGAAGAGGTTGCTGATTAATCTTGATACCACCGCCATCAATCAGACGACGAGCCTCACCATTACTTGAAGCAATCTCTACTTCAACCAAAATCTTTGGCAGGTAAATGAGGTCGTCTTCATCCGCTTCAAGGGAAATTGCAAACTCTTTGACATCGTCAGGGACCTCATTGTTCTTAAACTGAGCATCAAAAGCTGCCTGAGCCTTAAGACCTTCTCCCTCACCGTGATAAAGATCAACGATATTTCTACCAAGAGCACGCTTGAGCTGGTAAGGATCAGCGGTGCCGTCCTCAAAGCTCCTATCAATAGCATCAAGCTCATCAATAGAAAGCGTAGAGCAAAGACGGTAATACATTGGAATAATCTCATCGGTGATAGACATGACCTTGCCAAACATATCATTTGGCTCATCGGTCAGTCCAATGTAGTTTCCATAAGACTTACTCATCTTCTTAGTGCCATCAGTACCTACAAGAAGAGGCATGGTAAGCGCAATCTGCGGCTCCATGTCCATATCACGCATAAGATCACGGCCAGCAAGCAAGTTGAAGATCTGGTCGTTTCCGCCCATCTCTACGTCTGCCTTGATAACAACAGAATCATATGCCTGAAGAACTGGATAAATAAACTCATGGAGGGCAATTGGCTGTTGGTTGTGATAACGATTAGAGAAGTCTTCTCGCTCAAGAATACGAGCAATGGTGAACTTGCTCATAAGGCCAAGCATGGTCTCAAGGTTCATAGGCTTAATCCAGTCACCGTTATGAACAACGGTAGTTCTTTCTGGATCAAGAATCTTCATTGCCTGGTTAACATAAGTCTCTGCGTTAGCATCTACCTGCTCTGCAGTGAGCGGAGGACGGGTAGAATCTCGACCAGAAGGGTCACCAATCAGCGCAGTGCCACTACCAATAATCAACGTGACATTATGGCCAAGGTCCTGGAACTGACGCATCTTGCGCAGAGGAACTGCGTGACCCAGGTGCAAATCAGGACTTGTTGGATCTACGCCAAGCTTGATGTTAAGAGGAGTGCCCTTCTTGAGTTTCTCTTTTAGACCGTCCAAAGGAACAATTTGCATAGTTCCTGAAGTAATAACACGGAGCTGTTCTTCTACTGAAAGCACTCTGTATCCTCTCAACGCAAGCCTGTTAAACCATATAGTTACTGCTACAAATAGTATCAATCAAATATGTTATCTATCAGAATACAACAGAGTTGTAACTCTTTATTCACTGAAACATAAATATCAGACTATAATAGTGAGAGCTATGACAAGGAGGCTCAATGGGTATTAGAACCCGTCGTGCACGTACACACGCAAATACACATGCCGTAGGTTTTGGCGTTGCTGGATTCTTTGGCTTTATGGCTCTTCTCGCGCTTGCACTTGCTCTTTCTTTGGGTGCAGCTGTTTCTTCATGGCTCGAGGACCTACCTGATTACAACTCTGCTGATGCCTACCTGGTAGCAGAGCCTACCCGCGTTTATGACTCCAAGGGTAACGACATTGCTGACTTCTATCTGCAGCAGCGCCGTTCCGTTACCTTGGATCAGATTTCTCCTTATGTTATTCAGGGCACCATTGATACTGAGGACAAGCGTTTTTATTCCCACAGTGGTATTGACCCCTGGGGTATTGTCCGTGCATCTGTTGGCTCTCTGTTTGGTGGCGGCGAAGGTGCTTCCACTATTACACAGCAGCTTGTTCGTAACACCGTTCTTTCCAACGAGCAGTTTGAGCGTTCTTTGAAGCGTAAGGTCCGCGAGGCTTACATCTCTATTCAAATGGAGAAGAAGTTTACTAAAGACCAGATTCTTAATATGTACCTCAACACCATTTACTACGGTAATGGTGCTTACGGTATTGAAGCAGCAAGTATTATCTATTTCAACAAGCATGCAAGTGATCTAACTCTTGCTGAGGCTGCAACACTTGCTGGTCTTCCAAACGCACCTTCTGCCTATGACCCAACCGTCAATCCAGAAGCTGCAAGAGAAAGACGCAACACTGTTCTTGAGCGTATGCTTCGCGCAGGTGATATTACGCAAGAGCAATACGATGAGGCTGTTGCTGAGGACTTAGTACTTAATCCTGGTACTTTGACCGATAACATTGGCCAGTTCCCTTACTGGACTGACTATATTCGTAGTCTGCTTCAGGAAGATTTTGATAGCGATACCATTCTTCAGGGTGGATTGCGCGTTTACACCACGCTTGATCCTGACCTCCAGAAAGACGCTGATGAGGCAGCTACAAGGCGTATTGCTGAGCTTGGCAATCCTCGTCTGGGTGCTGCTTTGGTTTCTATTGATCCTCAAACTGGCTACATTAAGGCAATGGTTGGTGGACAGGATTACTCTAAGAGCCAGTACAACATCGCAACCAGTAGTAACCGCCAGATGGGCTCCAGCTTTAAGATGTATACGCTGGTAGCGGCCCTTTCTGAAGGCATGAACCCAGAGATTGTTCTTAACGGCAACTCTCCTATGCAAATTACGCCAACATGGTTGGTCAGAAACGCTGGTAACTACAGCTACGGAGCAATTACGCTGCGTCAAGGTACGGTTTATTCTTCCAACACTGTTTATGCGCAGGTTGCTGAAGCTATTGGTATCGATAAAATCCTTCAGACTTGCTACGCTATGGGCATTCGCACCCAGCTACAGCCATACCTGTCTACCACTCTTGGTTCTCAGGGCGTAACCCCTATTGAACAGTGCACCGCATTTGCAACCCTTGCTGCAGGCGGTGTTCGTCGTGATGCTGTTGCAATTACGCGCATTGAAGACCGTAATGGCAACGTTATCTACGAGCACAAGGACAACCCAGTTCAGGCAATTAGTCCTGCTGTTGCTGCAGCTGCTACCGATGTTCTGAGCGGCGTTCTTACCTCTGGTACTGGTCGCTATGCCTACAACCTGAAGACCTTCAACCAACCAGTTGCAGGTAAGACGGGTACTTCCGATAACTCCGAGGACCTTTGGTTCTGCGCCTATACCCCACAGCTTGCAACCGTAGCTTGGTGTGGATATCCAGATAGTCGTGACCCTGTTATTATCGGCGGCGGAGAGTCCTCTACCTTTGTTACTGCACAGTACGTATGGGCGTACTACATGAACGCAGCTCTCTCTGGCGTTGCTCGCGCTGAGTTCCCAAAGACCACTGAAACTATTGCTTACAAGCCTAATAGTTACTGGAAATTTGTTGGTGGCTCCGCTAATGCTAAGCAAAATGAGAAAGATGACGAGGAAGAGGAAGAGGAGGAGACTACCGAGGAGGAGGAAGAGGACGATTCAACCACTACTCCTACTACTCCTACCACTCCTACCACTCCAGCCACTCCTGGTACTGGTACTGGTACGGGCACCGGAACAGGAACGGGCACTGGAACTGGAACTGGAACTGGAACTGGAACAGGAACTCCATAAACCTCTGATTTATCTACAACAAAAAGGAGTCTGCACTAAGCAGGCTCCTTTTTCTTTTTGAATGAGGTGTGCTTTTGACGGGTTTCTCGCCAAAAGATTTGTGTTTTATAGAACGCTCTCTACATTGCCAAGCTGCGTAATGATGCGCACCACGTCTGCAGCGTGCTCAGTCTTATCCACAATCATCAAAACGGTATCGTCGCCGGCAACGGTGCCAACAACGTGGTCAAGCTCAACATCGTCAAGGGCAAACGCAACGGCTGATGCAGTGCCCGGATGGCATCGAATCACAATAAGATTCTCTGCTGCCGTAGCCCCAACCACAAACTCAGAGAGCATTTTCTGCAAATGCATATCTTCAGAAAGCACATAGGCGCCCTCAGGAAGCTTTTGCAAATCCATTTCTGCAGTATCACGAGAAACGGTTGCTTGAGTACAGGCAAAGCCACGATCTTTAAGCATGTCAACAAGATCGCGCTGCGTACGGATGGACTCGCTGCGAACAAGCTCACGAATCACGTCCTGTCGAGCATTTCTATGCTTCACGACGCCTTCTTTCTTTATGCGGCTCACTCACTTTTGAAAACAAATGATAGTGAGTAAAAGAATATACTTAATCAACCCTTATGCGCATGCCAAACCGCTAAACGGTGCAAATAACCCGCTCGTCGGTCGGAATATTGCATTCACCGTTTTCTAAAAGTATTTATACACTTCTCGCCGTATGATTCATCATGAGTGAAACTATTTTTACGGCTTGGAGGCCGCCATGCCCCTGAATGATTCACCTGATAGAAGACAAGGCTCCTACGGAGATCCTGCAATGCGTCGCCGTCCTCCTCGTGATGGCAGTATTTCTGATAGGCAGGCAAGACGTCGCAAGAGAAATACCCTTGGTTCGCAGGCAGTTCTCTTTAAGAGACAGTCTCTACTACATCGCATTGATTCTCGTATGAGAACCTATATTGTCATTGGTCTAGCAGTTATTGCAGCACTTTTACTGGTCTTTATTGTGTCGAGCTGCGTGCGCGGTTGCGCTAAAGAATCTACTCCAGAGGTAGAGGTCAACTCCGTTGATTCTCGCGTTGCTGTGGGAACTTCAGAGGAGCTGACTAAAGCCCTGGCAGCCAAGCTAGATCAGAACAAAAACCTTGCCTGGATTGCAGAACACGCTGATAAATACAGCGATAAAAGCCTCATTGAACTGGCACTTGCCCACCCTGAGGCTATTGATTTTGTTGCAAACTATCCCGATTCTGACGGCAAAGCCAAAACCTACGATGATTCAATCACCAAAGGCACAGCTCCTCAGCTTTATACCTGGGACTCCAGGTGGGGCGGAGTCTCATATACCGGCTCTGTAATTGCCACCAAGGGATCAGGTCCCACTGCCCTCTCTATGGCATACATGGGACTTACCGGAAAGAATAACTGGACTCCAGCAGATATTGCGGGCGCTGTTGAAACAGCCAAGGCAACGGACACCGACTCTGGAATGAACAGATCATTTCTCGAGAAGAACTTAGCTAACCTTGGTCTTACCGCTGATAGCTATAACATTTCTGCCGACAATATCACCACGCTTCTAGATGCTGAAACCTTCCTGCTTGTTGAGGTTAAGGGCAATAAGCTGAGCTCTGATGGCGATCACTGGATTTTGGTAACCAGCAAGAACGATGACGGCACCGTAAATGTCCACGACCCTCTGTCCCCTGAGGTAAGCGCACGTCCATGGGCGGCAGAAACTATTGCCAGTGCTGCAAATGCCCTGTACACCGTGACGGTAAAGCCCGCTGAGTAGCAAAGTTACTAAACGATAAGGTATTTGTTTGGCGTCTACAAACTTGAGTCCCGCACTTTAAAGTGCGGGACTTTTTCGTACGGTATGCGTCTTTGTGGAAAGCACATAAAAACCCAGCATCCACAAAAGGTGAATGCTGGGCTGGACGGGTTTCTCGCCAAAAGATTGTGCGAAGAAAGACGTTTTTTAGAAGAAGCGGATTATGAAAGCACCTTCTGTGCAGCCTCGCTGAGCTCAGCGATGCGAGCCTCGGCCTCTTCGCGAGTTTTACCGTTGGCAAAGAGATAGGCTTTGACCTTAGGCTCAGTACCCGATGGGCGGAAGATGACCTTGTTATCTCCCTCAAGCCTGTACTCAATAACGTTAGAAGCTGGCAGCGTCTGAGGAGCCTCTTTCTGAAGGCCCGAAACGCGAGGCATTTCTGCGCACTCAGCGTAGTCAGTTACACCAACAACCTTGTAATTGCCCACCATTTCCAGTGGATTCTTACGAAGACTGCTCATAATCTGAGCCATCTTTGCAGCGCCCTCGGCACCTGGGTAAGCAGCGTTGACAACGCCATTGAGGTAGTAGCCATAGCGCTGGTACAGGGCATCCATTGCCTCGTAGAGGTCCATGTTGCGAGCGGCGTACCAAGAAGCCATTTCAACGCAGAGCATGGTGGCAACAATAGCGTCCTTATCGCGAGCGTGGGTACCAACAAGATAGCCGTAGGACTCCTCAAAGCCCATGAGGAAGCGATCCTCTTCGCCGGCATCCTTGAGCTGGTCAATTTGGTCGCCAATGTACTTGAAGCCCGTGAGCACACGGCGCATCTCAAAGCCGCGAGCACGTGCCAAGACGTCGGGCATAGCAGAGGATACGATGGTGGAAACAGCTACCTTATCCTGGGGTTTCTCGCCACGCTCTTCAGCCATGGTAAGAAGCCAATCCATAAGCAGGACGCCCATCTCGTTGCCGGAAAGCAGCACGTAATCGCCGTTATGAGGGATTGCAGTACCCATACGGTCTGCATCTGGGTCAGTTGCAACCAGGAGATTTGGCTTAACCTTGTCGGCAAGCTTGAGGCCCAGCTCAAGTGCCTCACGGAACTCTGGATTTGGATAGGAGCATGTGGGGAAGTTTCCGTCTGGCTCTGCCTGCTCTGGAACAACGTCAACGTCATTGACGCCAATCTCCTTGAGAATGCGCGTGACGCACTCCATACCTGTACCGTTGAGCGGCGTGTACACAACCTTGTAGCCGTCAGCAGCCTTAAATCCTGGAATAGAAACGCGCTTGATAGCCTCGATGAAGTTGTCCAGAACCTCTTCTGGAGTCCAAATGATCAGGCCCTTCTCCAGACCCTCTTCAAAGTCCATAGGCTTGACGTCAAAAGGATTGACGCGCGCGATATTTGCAGAAATCTCTGCTGCAGCCTCATCGGTAATCTGGCCGCCGTTATCGTTGTATACCTTGTAACCGTTGTAAGGTGCAGGGTTATGGCTTGCGGTAAGCACGATACCTGCGGAAGTCTTGAGGTAGCGAACAGCAAACGAGAGCGTTGGAACAGGCTCAATACGTGGGTAGACGTACACGCGAATGCCATTAGCTGCCAAAACACCGGCTGCGACCTTCTGGAAGTCCTCACCCTTAAGGCGAGAATCCCTTGCAAGAGCCACGGTAGGATTTTGGTAGTGAGCGTTGAGGTAATCCGCAAGTCCCTGGGTTGCCTGAGCAACAACATAGACGTTCATGCGATTAGTGCCAACGCCAATGGTGCCGCGAAGGCCAGCAGTACCAAAAGCAAGCGAACGATAAAATGCGTCGTAGAGCTTATCTTCTGCTTCTGGTTTAGCAAGCTCACCGAGCTCTTCTACCAGGTCTTCTTCGGTGACGTTTGCACGCCAGGACTCAAATGCTTCCATAACTTTTGCATCCATAATGACTCCCAAACCTCGAACAGCTCTTTGTATTTCCTTATAAAAGATACTACGCGTATTTTAAGCGAAAAATAACAGATGATTTGGGACATTATGTATGAACTTCCGCTCTTCGGTGAGTGGAGGGTGGTGCGGGCTGCAGACGCGCTGCTCACAGCCACGCAAGGCCGAGAGGCGCCTCCGGGAAACACACGTGGCCGAGCACCCACGGGTTCTTGTCGGAGATCGACCCACGAGTTCTTGATGTATTTTCTTCTCCCCAGCCATTTGGCGAGAAAAACATGGGAAAATGTTACGTCAGTATGTATTCAATTCCTACGGGCGAAAGGTGTCCCGATGTCTCAAGAACTTGAGTTCTTTGCAACGTGTCCAAAAGGCTTTGAGAAGCTTCTTGCACAGGAGTTAGACGACCTGCGCATCAAAAAGGTGCGTCCTCTTGGCGGACAGGTTGCGTTTTACGGCTCACTTGCCGATGCTTACCGCGTCTGTTTATGGTCTCGTCTCACGTCTCGCGTCATTTTGGTGCTTGATCGCGTTGGCGCTGCAACTTCAGACGCTCTCTACGAAGGCCTCTCTCACATTGCTTGGGAAGACCATATTGGTCCGCATGCCACCATTGCAGTCAGCGCTCACGGCACAAATGACCAGCTCAGAAACACCAACTTCATTGCTGTCAGAACAAAAGACGCTATTGTAGACCGACTTGCAGCAAAGCGCGGAAGCCGTCCTATGGTCAACACGCTTGCGCCTGACGTAACTATTGTCGTGCGCGTATCACGCAACCGTGCCACGGTTGGCATTGACCTTGCTGGTGAGGCTCTCTTTAAGCGCAGTCTGACTGGCGGTCGAGGGCCGGCACGTGAGTTTGCGCCGCTCAGGCTGGACTACGCTGCTGCCCTTCTGTACCTGCAGGCGCAAACTGCCGCGAGTGCATCGGGCTTCTCGCCAGACGCGCCGCTGCCGGCGCTGCTGTTCCCGGGAGCAGGCGCGCTTGCGCAGGAGGCTGCGGGCATGGCGCTGGACGTGGCGCCGGGCATTCTGCGCGCTCGCTGGGGCATGACGGGCTGGGCTGGCCACAACGACGATGCCTGGCAAGATTTGCTGGCCGAGGCCGATGAACGTGCCGAGAAGGGCCAAGAGCGCCAGGTCACACTCTATGCTGCGGACCCTCGCCCAAAGTCCAAGGAGGCTGTGCTTTATACGCTTCGTGCAGGCGGTCTCAAGGCTGACGTGCAGTTCTTGGCGGCTTCTGAGCTGCTAAAACATGCAGAGCACTTCACAGGCATTGTTGCCGATCTCTCGTGGACCAAAGAAGAGCCTACACTTCAGGGCTCTGCTTACTCCACGCTTGGACTTTTTGCGGGACAGGCAAGCACGCTTCTTACCAGCGATACAAATACTGATACGGTACTCAGAGCAACTCCATCGCAGACACTTTCTGTCTACGTGGGCAACTCCATTGCCACCATGCGCTGCTACCCTGCCGCGATCGCAGAGAAAGCAGGTGGCGGCGAAGCTGATGCCACTGCACCTGCAAGCAACTCCGAGCTTATCTCGGTTCCTGCAGGTCCCACTGTCATGGTTAACAACCAGCCCGTAAGCGTGCTGGTACCTGCGTCTGATCAGTTTGCTGCACGCCTTACTAAGGTAGCCAAGCAGCGAGCTAAGTGGGCTCGTAAAAACGACGTCTCGTGCTACCGTGTATACGACGCTGACCTGCCCGATTATGCCGTCAGCATTGACATCTACAAAGGCGCCACAAAGCCAACTAACTGGCTGCAAATCTCTGAGTACGCTGCATCTAAAGAGATTGATCCAGACCTTGCAAAGCGCCGCCTCCTAGACGTCCTAGCTTTGGCTCCTCGCATTCTAGGCGTACCCAGCTCAAACGTAAATCTACGAACAAGAACGCGTGCAAAGGGCGGCTCTCAGTACTCTGATGAGGGCAGTGTAACCGACAACTCAAGAAAAGAAATGCTGCTCATCGATGAGGGCGGCCTACTCTTTGAGGTCAACTTTGCCTCAAGGCTGGACTGTGGAATCTTCTTGGATCACCGCGATACGCGCGCAGAGATTCGCGAGCTCATGAAGAGTGCCGGACCTGCTAAGAGCTTCCTCAATCTCTTTGCCTACACAGGTACCGCTACCTGCTACGCAGCAGATGGTGGCGCGCTTCACTCCACAACCGTTGACCTCTCCAAGCCTTCGCTTGAGTGGGCCAAACGCAACATGAAGCGCAACGGTTTTGACGGAGAGGAGCACGAGTTTGTCCAGGCAGACGTCCTGTCTTGGATTACCGAGACACGACACACCAAAAACCGCTGGAATGTCATCTTCTGCGATGTCCCTACCTTCTCCAACTCATCGCGCATGAGGCAGAGCTCGTTTGATGTCCAGAGAGACCACGCTGAGCTCATCATTGGCATTTCTCGCCTTCTGACTCGCGGCGGCGTTGCCATTTTCTCATGTAACCTGCGTACCTTTAAGCCAGATGTCGAGAAAATCCAGCGAGCTGGCGTCATCATTGAAGACATAACAAGTGAAACTATTCCGGAGGACTTCTCAAGAAATCAGAAGATCCATCATGCATATAAAATCTCGAGAAAACCGCGGGAAAATGAGTAAATTTTTCCGCTTGCAGACAAAATAAGTACGTTTGTACATTCGTCTAGTTATAACTAGGTATATGGACTAACATATGATGACGAACTGTACTAATCATCTGTTGAGAGGATTAATAGATGAATACAAGTAAAGCTGCATTTCATGCGCTTTTCTCTAAGAATAAAGCCAAGAAATCAACTGGCATTCCTCTAAGTGCCGGCATGGTACTTGTTACCCTTGGCATCGTCTACGGTGACATTGGCACTTCTCCAATGTACACCATGAAGGCAATTATTGCTGGTAACGGTGGTCTTCTTACCATGAGCACCGATGTTGTTTTGGGTGCTCTGTCCCTCATTATCTGGACGCTGACACTCATTACAACCGTTAAATACGTCATGGTTGCAATGAAGGCAGACAACCACAATGAGGGCGGAATCTTTGCGCTCTACAGTTTGGTTAAAAAGTGCGCCAAATGGCTGATTATTCCTGCCATGATTGGTGGCGCAGCTCTTCTTGCTGACGGTATTTTGACCCCAGCTGTTACAGTAACCACCGCTATTGAGGGTTTGCGTACTATTCCTGCAGCTCATGCTATCATTGGTGATAATCAGCACATTGTTGTCATGATTACCATCATCATCCTCTGCACCCTCTTTGCCTTACAGAAGGCAGGTACTTCTACCATTGGTAAGGCCTTTGGCCCTGTCATGACGCTTTGGTTCTTGTTCTTGGGTGCCATGGGTGTTATGAACATGTTTGCTGACATTAGCGTTGTTCGAGCTCTTAACCCAGTCCGCGGCATTCTGTTTCTCTTTGATGGCAAGCTCAATGCAGCTGGTCTCATGGTTTTAGGTAGTGTCTTCCTTTGTACCACTGGTGCAGAAGCACTTTATTCTGACATGGGCCACGTTGGCAAGAGCAACATTTACGTAAGCTGGCCTTTTGTTAAGGTCTGCTTGATTCTGAACTATCTTGGACAAGGCGCATGGCTCATTACCAACCACAATAACACCGTGCTAAATACTATCAAAGACCTCAATCCTTTCTTTGAAATGCTTCCTGGTCAGCTTAGACCATTTGCCGTTATTCTCTCTGCGCTTGCTGCAATTATTGCCTCTCAGGCACTGATTACCGGCTCTTACTCCATTGTCTCTGAGGCTATTAAGCTTGACCTTATGCCTCATATCAAGATCAACTACCCCTCCACAACTAAGGGCCAGATTTACATTCCACTTGTAAACAACATCATGTGGGTTGGTTGCATTGGCGTTGTACTTCTCTTCCAGAGCTCTGAGCACATGGAAGCAGCGTACGGTCTTGCAATTACCGTTACCATGCTCATGACCTCAATCTTGCTCTACACCTACCTGGCTGTTATCAGAAAGCGCCTATGGGCGGCCATTCCATTCATTCTTTTCTTTGGTGCTATCGAGGCTATGTTCTTCTTCTCAAGCCTTACCAAGTTCTTCCACGGCGGCTACTTTACCGTTCTTATGGCTACCGCAATCTTTGTTGTCATGTTTGTCTGGCGGCGCGGTACCGCTGTTGAGAGGACGCAGAGCGTTTATCTCCCCGTAGATAAATACATTGACCAGCTCCGTAGCTTGAGTCACGATGCAGATTATACAACCCTCGCCGATAACCTGGTTTTTCTTACTAATGATTCATCCTTTGACAAGCTGGATCGAGACATCCTCTATTCCATCTTGGATAAGCGTCCAAAGCGTGCTAAGGCTTACTACTTCATTAACATCTCGCTGACAGACGATCCAAATACCCGTGAGTTTATCGTCAATGACTTTGGTACAGACTTCCTGTTCAAGATCACCCTGCGTCTTGGCTTTAGGGTAAACCAGCGTATTAACACCTATCTGTATCAGATTGTTGGTGACCTGATTAAGAACAATCAGCTTGCTCCACAGAATCACAAGTATTCCATCTACAAGGAGCACTCCGAGATTGGTGACTTTAGATTCTGCCTGCTGCGTAAGGTACTAGCTCCAGAGACCGACATTAACGGTTTTGACGCTCGTTGCCTTGAGCTCAAGTACTTTATTCGTCGCATCTGCGGATCTCCTGCTCGCTGGTATGGTCTTGAGAACTCCAACATTGTCTTTGAATACGTTCCTCTGTTCTCCAAGGTTAAGCGCGGGCAGAAGCTTACTCGTATCACGCTTGATGACGCAGCTCAGACGGGTTCTATGCCACTTGTTGAGGCTCCTATGAAAGAGCGTATTGCAGAGATTGAGGAAGACGAAGATATCTTTGCAGAAGCGCTGCACAAGGAGCGCGTTGAAAACGCAGCTACTGTTGCAGACTACGTTGGCGGCGATACCGCAAGCTTCCGTCCTCTTAAACTTGACGAAGAAGAGGTTGATGAAGATGTCTTTGAGGAGCAACAAGACACCAATCACTAGGCCTAGCGCGTAGTAGTTTTACTTCTCATAACAAAAGCCGACAGATTGTATCTGCCGGCTTTTCCTTTAAACAATATGTCTCAAGCAAAACTCTGAGGCGCTACTCCTTCAGCGCCAAGTGCTTACTCCTCCAGTGCCCACGTTAAGAATCGCGAGAAACCCGCCTGATCGTTAGTGAGTGTGATATAGGTTGCTGCCTCAAAATCTTCACGACGAGCGTTAGCAACTGCCGTGCCCATTCCCGCCGCAGAAAGCATGGCGACATCATTGAGCGAGTCACCAAAAGCTGCGGCGTTCTCTGTAGAGAGGCCAAGATGATTGCAGAGCCACTTAAGTGCAGCACCCTTTGAAGTGCCGTCGGCCAAGATTTCCATTCCCATACTCATGGAAGCCGTGCCACTAAGCCCTTTTACCGAGGCAACGGCATCTGCTACAAGCGCCTGGTATTTCTCGCCTTCCGCAACAGACCAATAGGAACCAAGTCGCTCAATGGTAGTTACACTATCAATAAACTCCTCAACACTTTGATCAAAGGGGGTGCGAGAACGCTGCATAAATGCTGCGTGATCTGCGGGGATACCAAGCTGAGTAATCAGATTGTGTCTTGAGCGCTCCAGATAGACACCACCGTCTGCAAAAATATCAAAAGTCACAGGAAAGTCTTTAAGCTTTTGATACAACTCAAGTGCCTGCTCTTTTGTCACTGTGGACTCGTGAAGCACGGTCTGAGTTGAAAGATCTCTGATAACGGCACCGTCACAAGAAACCACATACTTAGAAGCAGGATGGTTCACAACTTCTTTTGGCAGCACGTTAAACGCGCGTCCGGAACAAGGTACAAAAGGAATACCTAGCTCAGCCAGGCGATCCAACATTGCCATATTTTTGGCATTAAGAGATTTATCAGTATGCAAAAACGTCTCATCCATATCGGAAAAGACAATATCTACTTTCAGATTTGATACATCTTGATTGAGCCAAGACTGTTTTTGAGCAATGAGTTTTTCAGTTGAAAGCTCTGACAAAACACTACCTCTTTATGGACGATACATAAACGTGAAGACCTCTTCACGCTGCATGTTAACCTGTACACCAAGCTTTTCTGAGACGGTATCAAGACGCTCTTTGAGGCTCAAAAAAGACTCGGTATCCTGAAGTTCAACCAGCATGGTCATGGTAAAAATACCAGACAGAATAGTTTGAGCGATATCCAGAATATTAGCGTTGGACTCGGCCAAAGTGGTAGAAATTGCTGCAACAATTCCTGGAGCATCGCTGCCCAAAACAGTAACAACAGCACGATTTGCAGATGTTTCTGAAGCCATAATTTCCCATCTCTTGAACGGATGGGTTAATTATAAGCTATGCTTTTCCAATTTCTACGCCATAGCGTGAGCTAAACACCTTTTGAATCTCATCAACGGTGCAATTAAGTGCCGTAATAAGCTCGTAAAGACCGCGATTACTGGCCATCTTAAAAATTCTCTCATGAGAAACAGGTGGTTTCTTGTTGAGCGAACGCGCCTTATCAATACGAGCTCTAAACGTTTTAGCAATACTAAAGGAGTCTTTACAAGAACCTTCTCTAATAGCGTGTCTAAAATGAGATTCCTCAAGCGACGCATTATGAATATGGAACGTAATAAGCTCAATTTGAGGATAGGTATCAACAAGATTCATGGCCTCGTCGTGCGTCATAAGATCGCGTAGTCTGAATTCTTGATTAAGAGGAAATACAATCTGAACAGGATGTTTTTGCCCAATAGGAGACAAAACGTAGGCCGGAGTAGGCTCCGAAACTACATTTTCAACAAGACATACGCCCTGACCTGGGTGAACGCAAAACTCGCCAACAGCCCGCATAACACCACTCCTCTCGGATAACAATAGTATACCATGAGAAGCGTGTTTTAAGCCAATGACCTGCAACTTTATAACTGGTCGCAGGTCATTCAATAACATAACAATATTTTATATAAGGAATCTAATCAATCATTGTGATGGACTCAATGACTGGTTGCTCTGAGGCAGGGATGGTCCCATTTGAATCGGTTGGAGTTACGCCTTTACAAATTGCATCGACAACGTCCATTCCACTTGTTACCGTGCCAAATGCAGCGTAATTTCCATTCAGAGTTGAGTTGTCTGCCTGCATGATAAAGAACTGTGAGCTTGCAGAGTTTGGATCTTGGGCGCGTGCCATGGAAATAGTTCCACGTGTATGCGAGATGTTATTCTCGACACCGTTTTTGGTAAACTCGCCCTTGATTTTATTCTCGGATCCACCCGAGCCATTGCCCTTAGGATCTCCACCTTGAATCATGAAGCCGTCAATAATGCGATGGAACGTAAGGCCATTATAGAAGCCTGACTCGGCAAGATGAGCAAAATTAGAAACCGTAATAGGCGCAACGTTTGCGTTAAGAGTTGCCTCGATAGTGCCGTAATCCTTCACCACAATACGAACATGGTGAATGCCCTTTGCATACGGGTCATCCGCTGCTACAGAATCAATGTAGCCCTTATTTTGTGAGCTCTGAGACTGCGTCTGTTGCGTCTGTTGCGTCTGTTGTGATTGCGAGCTTGCTTGTGACTGAGACTTATCAGCACCTCTCATAAGAGAGAAGAATATTGCTCCTACCGCAAGCACAACAATAACAACAACACCATACAGTCGGCGGTTCTTTGTTTGAAACACGCTATGCCCTCCTCTTTAAGCAGACGCGCACGAAACAATCCAAGACACCAAGTTGGCAGTTGCATTGCCTGTTCTCTCGGCAAGAACGTGGCCCTTATCCCAAACAAGCGTGTAATCAACACTGCTCACGCCCGAGAAATGCTTTAGAGACAGCCCCAAATTGAACGAGGTGCAAATTGAAGTATCAGTATTCTGAGCGCCCTCATTAATACGCCAATAAGGAGCAACCGATGCTGTCTGATAGCCTTTGTAAGATGCGCTGGTAAAGTACAGTGGATTGAACATATCAACACGAGTTGGAATGTCATTCTCCAGCGTATCAGCCTTATTCAGATCAGAGGTCCAATCATTAGCGTAGCTAGACTTCCAATCGGCAAGCTTCATGTAAGTATCAAGGTTCTTTTTAATGAGGTCAGCAGTCTGCTCATCAAAATGCAGCGTACTTTGCTCGCCAACGCCAAAAAGCTGATTAGCGCGGGTGCTTCTATCAGGAGCATCAAAAGCTCCAACTGGAAGTGAAGCACCTCTCAGAGCGCGCGAGAAACCCCTCAAGTTCTCAAGCTCAACGCTCTGACGACGAAGGTTATATACAACCCAAATAGATTCTGAGTTCAGAGAGCCAAAATAGTGCTCAGCAGTATCGTAGATAGTAGATTGAACCTGCTGAGTAGCAGGAGCTGCATTATCTGTACCACGAACCGTTGCGAGATTTGGGTCACCTGGGAACGTAGGCTCTTCCAGTCGCTGAGGCGTAGAGGTATATGGGAATGCGTTGTCCCTAACAAAGTTATTCGCAGAGGTCTTGAGCTCGTTGATAAGAAGGTCTGCATATGATCCAGCGGTATAGACACCGGAGTTAGTCTCATCAAGACTGACCTTGCTGTCATTGCTGTCGAGAAGATCCATGTTGTTGACAAATGAGGCATATGCACCAGCAAGATCTTGTGAGAGAGGTTGGGTCCAAACACCTTCAGCACGAGAGTCTGTTGCATCTGCATACTGACCAGCTGACCACTCATACGCTGCGTCTGCAAGGTCGTATGAAGTTGCAGGACACCATGAAGCGCTACCGTAAATAGAGTCTGAAAGCTGCTCGCCCTTCTCGCTATGTGTAGCAGCGCCGACAGCCTTAAGATATGGCGTATAGAGCGGAGAGTCTCCCGAGGTTCCCAGCACCGCGCTGAGGCCGCCGCCGGCTGCAAAACCAAACACAAAAATCTTTGATGTATTGCATGGGAGCTGCTCATGGTTGTAGCGCAAATACCTGATAGCAGCCTTAAAGTCTACTGCTGGCCAAGGAGAGCCGCCTGCGTAAAGCTCGTCCGAGCCTGTGGTTGAATCGTAGCCGGCACTTCTACCACGGAAACCTGCGTATACGTACACAAAACCAGCCTCAAGGTACGGTGCGAGGCCTTCGTATGCGTAGCTTGTAGGAGCGCTCTGAGGGAACAGCGTTGCTGTGTTAATAGGCATGACAATTGGCGCGGTACTTGCGGTGAAGCTGCCTACAACGGCTTTCTCGCTTACTTCGCACTCGTAGGTAGAGCCATTCTTCTTTCCCGAGAAATACTTTCCAGGTACAAAGACCGAGAGAGTGTTTACCGACTTGCTTGCAGGCTTAGTGCAGTACTGAATGCCCAGCTGATAGTAGCAGTCGTTATCCTCGTCATAGCTCCACTGTGTCATGTCCAGCTTGAGTGACTTGAACTCTTCAAGGTCCACGTTAGATGCAGGCTGATTCGTATCCTCAGATGTCCTTGCCTGTGGAGTACATGCGGCCAAGGTGCCTGCAGCTCCCAAAGCAGAAAGGGACAAGAATTCTTTTCTCGTAAAGGCCATAATTTCCCCTCGAATAGTTTATTCAGTGGAGGCAGCAACGACCGCTGACCTAGTTCAAGTTAGATAATCTATTGTACCAATTTGCAAACGTGTATGCTTAAGAGTAAGCGTTTAGAGAAACGAGTTAGCATGCCAAAAGTTGTCAACTTCTTTGACCTCATTCATCTCAATGAAAGGCTCGAACAACAGGGACTTTTAAGCAAAATCCACCTGCGTGACACATGTGGTAAGCAAACTCTCTGGATAGAACTTCCCTCTGGCGAGAAACCCGATGAGCGCGAGAAAATCGACGGTCAAGAGCTCGAGAAAACAAAGGAGCAAATTGTAGCGTTTTTTGCAATAAAGGGTATGACCGTTGAATTTGACCTCACTGGCGGAAAAAATTTCTGGATTGTATAAATTGCCCGCTTGACGAAGCGCTTGAGTCTGTTATAGTAAATAAGCTTTTCGAAGCACCAATGGCTGGGTAGCTCAGTTGGTAGAGCAGGGGACTGAAAATCCCCGTGTCAGGGGTTCGATTCCCTTCCCCGCCACCAGTTGTACTCTCAGGTTGATACCAAACGTGGTATCAACCTTTTTTGCTATTTACCCCCTTAAAGCCCTATCCGTTTCCACGTGTGTTACGTGTGTTGTACAAGTGTCTTCCGAGTGTTGCACGAGTGTGTTACGTGTGGCTTACGAGTGTTGAGCGGGTGTGTAGCACGTGTGGCGTTAACGGAACTCCAGATTTCCCTCAGATGGCGCCTCAATGCGTCAGATTGAGTCACTTTGCGCCATAGATGACGATAAGGTGTACATTCGGTTGTCAGCATTGCAGGGCAGATCTATATACACTAGCTTCACCCTACCGCCATATTTTTTTGTAAGTTCAGGTGCACGAGTAAGTGCCTCAAGTACATCACCAGTCTCGCCTTGAATAAGAAGGTTATCCGTTTGAGGCTCTAAGTCAGCTCTTTCCGAATATTCATACTTATCAGCTTTAACTGACTGTATGCCCTCGACATACTCGTCAAATATAAGCGTATGGGTCTCACAGTAACGAGGATCAACCCACTCATAGTCATATTTTCCAACTTCTGTTGGTATAAATGCCATATCTTTGTTGCATCAATTGACCAAGTTTTTGCTTAGTCATTTATCGTCTCTTTCAATATCTCTGTTGGCATTACTGTACAAATATCCGCAATGTCGCACTCAAGAGCTGAGCATATTCTTAAAAGCACATCGGTAGTAACATTATCACCTCGTCTTAACTTCGATATTGTTGCAGCACTTACACCTGATTTTTCTTGTAAATCCTTTTTAGACATACCTTTATCGACGAGAACATGCCAAAGAGGCAAATAGCTCAATTTACTAATCATCAACTTCCACCTTTTCAGTTTCTGAGCCCTCTTGATCCGTTGTTTCTTCATCCTGTATTTCATTCTCAACGTATTCTTGATCTTGAAAATCATCTTGAGTTTTACCTTCAAGTAATCCGTAGCGGCCTCTCTTAGTTGACTTCGTAAACTCGATAAGGTCGCACTTTCCTTCCAGAGAAGGTAGTTCAGGAAGGTTTTTATTATTGTCCATCACAATGATCTGACCATACTCTGCAAGACGTATCAAAGTTTGATAGAAAGCATGCTGAAGAATGTCTCTGAAATTATGCAATTCACTAGTTGCATCATCGCTTATCTCTTGGGGGTCATCAAGCCCGTTTAATGGGGTGTCGATAATTACAAATCCAGGATTATGAACGGCACTTTCGAATAGTATTTTATATAAGGCAAGGGTTACGCAAGAGTTGATATAAGAGCGATAACCTTTTCCTTGAGTCGATTTTTGTCTGTTATTGATATATGCATCAAAACCTGCCAAGGAAAAATCTGCAGTTTGCAGATTTGGATACCCTGATGATTTCAGGATTTCCATTAAATTCTTAGACATTTGAGCTTCAAAAAACAGTGGAAACTGTGCATTGATATTTATGGTACCCTTCTTTGCTACTGCGTGAGCTTTGTGCTTGAGAAGCGCCGTGAAGCACAAGAGCACTGCGCAGATGTCTGCACGCTCGTTGAAGAGCGCCTCGACTTTTCTGAGTGGGTGGTGGACGGCTTTGGCACAGGCGAAGCCGTCATTATCGCTGAGCCCACGCTTCACATCATCGACCTCAAGTATGGCCAAGGCGTGCTGGTTTCCGCTCATGACAATCCCCAAATGAGGCTCTATGCCCTAGGAGCACTTGCTACCTATGGTGTGCTCTATGACATCGAGCAAGTATCCATGTCCATCTTCCAGCCAAGGCGCGAAAACTTCGATACCGAGGTGGTAAGTGCCCGTGAGCTCTACGCCTGGGCAGATAAGGTCGTGCGGCCTCAAGCTGAGCTGGCCGCGCACGGCCAGGGTGAGTTTAAGGCAGGGACCTGGTGTCAGTTCTGCGCCAAACGCGCTACATGCCGCGCACGTGCTGAGGCAAATCTCGCACTCGCAAAAGACAGCTTCAAGGCAGCTACCGACCTCACCGATGCTGAGGTATCAGAGGTACTCCTTAAAGCAACTGAGTTTAAAAGTTGGATCTCAGATGTTGAAACCTACGCACTTGCAGAAGCTGTCAACAAAGGTCACAAGTGGCCGCACATGAAGCTCGTAGCAGGAAGGTCTCGTAGATGCTTTACCGACGAGCATGCTATCAAAGAGACTTTGGCTGCAGCCAACATCGAAGGCTTTACCAAAGAGGTGCTTCTAGGCATCACCGATATGGAGCGTCTACTTGGAAAGCGTCGCTTCTCTGAGCTTTTAGGTGACTATGTCACAAAACCCCAAGGCAAACCCTGCCTTGTAGATGTAAATGACAAGCGTGAAGAGCTTGTCACAGATATTGCCAGTGAGTTTACAAGTAAACCGTTAGAAAGGAAACTATCATGGCAGTAAAAGTTACCACCGGCGTCGCTCGTGCAAGCTACGTCAACATCACCGAACCCAAGTCCATCAACGGATCTAAGCCCAAGTACTCATCCTCACTCATCATCCCTAAGAGCGACAAAGCAACCATCAAGCTCATCGAGGATGCCATTGAGCAAGCTATCCAAGAAGGCGTAGGTAAGTTTGGTGGCAAAATTCCACCCCGCGGATCTCTCAAGCTTCCTCTGCGAGATGGAGACACCGAGCGCGATGATGAGGACTATGCAGGAGCGTATTTCATCAACGCCAACTCAACCTTCCAGCCTGGTGTAGTTGACCGTGAGGGCAACATCACCGATGCTTCCATCATCTACTCTGGCTGCTATGTCCGTGCTTGCATTAGCTTCTATGCCTTTAACACCAATGGCAACCGTGGCATTGCTGCAGGACTTCAAGCCTTACAGTTCATCCGTGATGGTAAGCCCTTAGGTGGACGCGTGAATGCTGCTGAAGAGTTCGGAGCATTTCACGAGGATGCAGAAAATGATGACCTCTTCACTTAAACCTGTACACTAAACTCGCGAGCTGTCAGTGTTTTTTTCTACTGGCAGCTCATTTGCCTGTAAAGGATGTATTCCATGCACGACTTATCAATCGATATAGAGACTTTTTCGTCAGTTGATATCGGAGCCTGTGGCCATTACAAATACGCAGCTTCACCCGATTTTAAAATTTTACTCTTTGCCTTCTCCATCGATGGTGGGGACGTCGAGATTGTAGACCTCACTCAAGGTGAAAAGCTACCCGATAAGGTGCTCCTCGCGCTTACTGACGATCGCGTGCTCAAGCATGCATGGAATGCGTCCTTTGAGCGTATCTGCCTCTCGCACTATCTGGGCACGCATCTTCCTGCCACAAGCTGGCGCTGCACGATGGTACACGCGGCAGCTCTTGGTATGCCGCTTTCCCTCAAGGACGCAGGTGCTGCTTTCAATTTGTCTGACCAGAAAATGAGTGAGGGTACCTCACTTATCAAGCTCTTTAGCTGTCCTCAAAAAGATGGACACCGCGTACTCTCAAAGGATGCACCTGACAAGTGGGAAACGTTCAAGGCTTACTGCAAACGCGACGTTGAGGTGGAAGCTGCCATCCAAACAAAACTTACTCGCGTGCCACTACCTCAATTTGTATGGGAAGAATACGCGGTCGATCAAGCCATTAACGACCGTGGCGTGCGTATTGATAGACGCTTGGCAGAAGCTTCTATTTCTCTAGCTCAGGACAATAGCAAGACTGCACTTAAGCGTGCAAGCAAACTCACAGGACTTGATAATCCAAATTCTCCCATACAGCTTAAAAGCTGGCTAGAAGAACACGGCCTGCCACTAGACTCACTTGATAAAGCAGCCGTTGAGGATGCGCTTGCACGCTCAACAGGTGTCGTTCATGAAGTGTTAAGCTTGCGCGGTGAATACTCCCGCTCATCAGTTAAAAAATACGAGAAGATGCTTGCCTGCGCTGACACATATGACCGCGCACACGGACTACATCAGTTCATGGGAGCAGGCAGAACGGGCAGATGGGCAGGAAGGCTTCTGCAGGTACAAAACCTTCCCAGAAGCTATCTCGCTGACTTGGAAGCAACGCGTGAGCTGGTGAAGTCAGGTGATTTGGAGACGATGAAGCTCCTCTACCCGAGTGTAGCCGACACGCTCTCGCAGCTCATTCGCACAGCGCTTATTCCAAGTGAAAACAGTCGCTTTATCGTAGCCGACTTTTCTGCCATTGAAGCGCGTGTGCTTGCGTGGCTCGCCGGAGAGTCATGGGTACTTCATGCCTTTGCAACTGGTGAGGACATCTACTGCAAAACGGCATCGCAGATGTTCGGTGTGCCTGTCGTAAAGCATGGGGTAAACGGAGAGCTCAGACAAAAAGGTAAGATCGCAACCTTGGCGTGCGGCTATGCTGGAGCAGTTGGTGCTCTTCGTGCTATGGGAGCTGAGCGTATGGGACTCAATGAAGTTGAAATGGAAACTATCGTAGGCGCCTGGCGAGAAGCTAACAGCAACATAGTCCAGTTCTGGCGCGATATTGAGGCTGCAGCACTAAACGCTATCAAAAAGCATGTCATCACGCGTATAGGCAAGGTATCTGTTGGCTTTGCCAAAGGCATGCTTACCATCAAGCTGCCGTCCTCAAGGTGTCTTTACTACGCACGGCCGCAGATTGCTGAGAACCGCTTTGGAGCGGAAGGCATCACATACTGGGGACTGGGTGCTGCGCGCAAGTTCCAGAAGCTCGAGACCTATGGTGGCAAGCTCGTAGAAAACATCACGCAAGCTATCGCGCGTGACATCTTAGCCGAGGCGCTCGTGCGCCTTGAGAAAGCTGGTTATCATGTCGTTATGCACGTACATGATGAGGTAATTTGTGATGAGCAGCCTAGCTTTGGAAGCCTTGATGAGGTGGTCTCCCTCATGTGCGTGGTTCCCACTTGGGCACAGGGTTTGCCGCTCAACGCAGAGGGTTTTGAGGCAGATTTTTACAAGAAGGATTAGGCGATGTTTCAAACAGCATATATATATCATTAAAGGTATATCACTTCATCAGCTGCATCAATCAAATCCTTGTCATGCGTTGAAACGATAATCCCTTGTTTTTTTGGATTCATTTTTAAGTAATTGATTAGTTCATGTTTTGAAAGTTCATCAAGATCATTCGTGGGTTCATCTAAAATTAAAAAATCCGAATCCTTTGACAATGCAACATTAAGGTAGAGCTTCTTAAGCTCGCCTCCAGATAATCTCTGGCAGTTCTCAAAAGGAATCTTAAGTATTTTACTAATTTCAGTTAGTAAAGTTACATTTATGTTTTCGTCATAAGACATCAAAGACAGAAACTCAAGTGGACTCATATCGGGCTTAAAAAAAGACTGAGGCAGATATGCAATACAATGTTTTCTCAAATAGAATGTGTCAACTTTGCTGCATATTTCACCATTGTATTCGAGATTATCTGAAGTGCCTTCATATAGCCCGAGAAGTATTTTTAGCAGTGTAGTCTTTCCTGATCCATTTGTACCTTGTATAATATGAAAAGTATTTTTCCTGAATGTGGTTGATAAATTATTTATTACATCAATTATTCCATTATTTGATTGATAAGAAAAGAAAAAGTTGCGTAAACATATGCTATCTAAGTGATCAATTTTTATTCCAGAGTTTTGATTGGGGATTTTTAAATTCTCTAAGTTTTCGAGACGCTTATACGAAATCTTTGCATCTAGAAATGTATTATAAAAACCTATATAATATTTAACCAAATTAATAATTATATTAAAATACATATTTATAGTAACAAAATCACCTAATGATAAATTTTTATTAACTATTTGAACGCCTCCGAGTATGAATAAAATTGCCTGGTATAAAGCCGATGTTACGGAATCACTAGATAGATAAATACTTTGAATTTTTACCAATTTTCGTATGCTTTCGTTTAAAGGTACAAAGCAACTATTTAAATAAGATACTGAATTCTCCGAATTCGAACTAGCATACAAAATTTCTGATAACAGAAGTTGCGATGAGTACTTTTGATAAAAGATTACATCGTTTTGCTTTTTGTCTGTCAACCTTTTTGATATAGGATTTTTAAGTAAGTACACAATTAAGGAATAAGTTAAGCTCAAAACTAATCCTAATATAAATAACAACTGGTTTAGTTCAAACATCATATAAAACGAAACAAAAAGTAATATACTGTTCAAAATGAACTTAGTAAAGTTTGAGAGAACGAAGTCAGAAACTATTTGAATATCCGAATGAATTTGTTGAGAAAGGCCTGATAACTCAACATTTTCAAGAATATTATATGGTATTTCATATAAATTTCGTACTTTTAGCTTCAGTAATAAGATGTAAGTTTCAGCCTTTAATATTGCTATAACTCGGATTAAAACATATGTAAATATCGAGTTGCCTATTCCAAACAACGCAACTAGAATAGCAACATTAATTATTATTTCGTACCTTGTATTGTACGCCAATAAGTTAAATAAAATTCCATTTAAGTAGGGGGTTATCGCATTTATTGCAAAACTAATGATAGATAATAAGATAACACCCTTGAAGCCTCTTAAATGTTTAATTTTACCGATCACCCATGTAAACATGTATGTACCTCAAATCATCCAGAGACGAGATTGTTTTAACTTTCCCGAGTGATCATATATAAGCAAATTTCCGTCATTATTATCTTTAATTATTCTGAGTGTAAATTGAACTATATACTGCAAGTTTTCATCTTTAAATGCTTTATATAGTTTATTTGAACAATCTGTCTCAGAAGTAAATTGTGTGCTATCGTAACAGTAAGAAGACACAGAGACGCTTTGAATGTATTCGCTTGTGGAGCTTAATTTTTCAATTGACAAAATTGTAATTACACAACTTAAATTTATACTATTAAGTCTGTTAATTAGTGGATGTTGTTTACTTAAACCTGGAGTGGTTGAGGGCGTCAATCCTAAGACTAGTGCCTCGCCCCATGCATTTAACATTCTCGGAAGATTGTCAATAATTTTTAGAGTAATGTCAATTCCATAAAGTCCACCATTTCCTGTTAATGGATATGGAATTTGTTTTGGAATCGGAACTAATGGCGGATTAGAGACCACATAATCAAATTTATCGGAACATGAATCTAAGAAACTACCTGCATCATTAAGTACCAAGTTTACGTCACTAGAAACATTGTTTATTTTTGCGTTGACCTTGTATAGATGTGCGATATTTATGTTTGATTCAACCGATGTAACTTGCATTCCACATTTTGCTAGAATTAATGATTGAATCCCAGTGCCAGCACACATATCGAGTGCCTTTTTACCAGCACATGGAAAAAGACGCTTGGCAAGTGCAATTGAGTCTGGACCAAAATATGCTTGAGAGTGTGCGCTATATTGCTCGGTAAAGAACCAAACGCCTCGATATTTATTGAGAACGAGCCCTTTAGTTGAGAGCAAACCATCTTCCTCACACAATATTCCGTTACTTAATAGATATCTAACAACGTCTTCTACTTGTGCTCCCTGTAATTCATTTTTTGGAATCACTGCATTTGATAATAACAACATTGATAATTGTAGTAGACTCTTGTCAATTTTACCTTGTTGTATAAGATCCAGGATCGAAAAACTCGATATAAATGTAGGATCAAGTCCATCGAGTAAGTCTGACAAGCCACTTATATTTGCCACATATTGCCAATTTGAATTAATCATTATGTACCCAAATCAACACTTTAAATTAAACCGCAGTACACGTTATTTACAAAAATTTAGTTTTAATATACTTATTATTGACCAAATACATAACATCCACGAAATGATAAGTGCAGTTAATATGTATTCTTTTGCGATGCTTAATTCCAATGTATTGATACCATAAATACACATAAGTAAACTTCCAGATGCCATACTGCGTGAACCTGCGATGGCGTATGGTCTTATGTCAATTTTCTTTCTTTCTTCCTCAGGCATGGTATTATAGCCAGACATCAACATGAGCCATTTATTCCTGTACCATTGTATGGATATAAGCATTAACAGTATAGAAGCTGAAAAGAAGCATAACTTATCCATATTCACTCCAAAAAATGAAACTCAGTGCTGCCCTCCTAACGACGGGCAGCACTAATAATCAATTAACTGTTGTGACTACATTTGCGACAGTCGCTGCAGCAGCCATAAATGCCAATCCAACATTCACGATTGCACCATAATTTACAGCGAGGACAACATCATAAACAGCACCAGCCCAGACCAAAACGCCCGCTACTGCCACACCCATTGGCTGAGATCCATTGTTTACTGGTTTAAGGTTGCCTACCTGCGGATCAAATCCATCCATTACAATCACCTCATTTAAATACATAAAAAGTTTATAATTAAATCTCTACCATTAACTTCGCCTTGAATAACTCCCTTCTGTATTAAAGTAAATGGTAAAGTGTCAACTCTTAAATCTGACAATGTATACACAATGAAAGTAATTGAATCATTTTTCTCAGTTTTTTCAATGTGGTTTTCTTCGTCAAGTGGATTGTTTTGAAGATATTGCTTTACTTCTCTAAGGTCATCAACAGTCGGCGTATTGCCATAAATTGCATATATAAAATATAGATCCTTAACTTGTGTCTTTAGAAAGCAATACTGAGATTTTATTTCACTATTACTATTTAATAGTGTTACATACAAACAAAACGATCCAAAAATTTCTTTAAATTCTGTAATATTTGAAAAATGTTTACTGTCAAATATAGGGGATAAATATACAGGCTCTAGATTTACATCTGAGGAGAAATAAGGACTATAAAAACAGTTGTTTGAATAGTATGAATAATACGCCATGGATAAATTATCGTCTACTTGCAAAAAAGCACCTTGCTGCCAGATTTTTGCGATACATCGTTGCACTATAGTCCCTAGAATATTGAAATCATCTATATTCGATTTCTCTTCAAATAATTCCTGACAAATTTTTTCTATAGTTTTAGAACCATCTATCTTTGAAACAATTGCAGCTGCATCTAAATTCATAGGCGCATATACACCTCCAGACGAGAGGATATATCCGCTCGGAGTACTTTTTAATCTGGTTCCTTCATGCAATTTTGGAACTATCTGTTCAATTGATTTTATTTTCATCTTCTGCTCCCACTAAAAGATAGAGATAATTTAACGAATTATTATGGCCTGGTATTATTGCTAAGTTTTTAAAACCTACAGCTAGATAATTTCCAGCATCCATTGCAATAGATATGACGTATAAGTTTTCACCCTTATTCATAAAACAGTTTGATAGGTTTATCTCATAATTTGTTGCGAAAAGTATAAGTGAGGATGCTCGTAGTTTAACGATCTGACTATTTGCAACTACCAAAATGCCTAAAATTATTTTACTTTCTGCTTCCACAATTTCATAAAAGTCGAATTGCCCACTAAACAAGAGCTGTCTTATGTAACGTCCACTCAAATTTACTCCGTCAACTACACCCACGGGATCTATAATTTGCTTATGATAGGACTCGTTAAAAACTTCAATCCACGAAAGCACTTCCTTCATGTTGCTTTCGTTTATTTTAATCAGGCGCTGACAGTTATGCATATAAAGCCATCTCCTTTAACTCCTCTGAAAGATCGATATTTGATTCAAGAAATAAAAGGGGCATATCTTTATGGTGACTTGTGAAATCTGAAATATCATGTATTTCTGAAATAAGATTTTTGATAGTTTCATGTTTTAATGCGTGAACTGGGATATTTAAATCAAAATATTCCTTTAGTGAGTATTTGCGTAAGTTCCAGATTGTTATAGGTAAGTACGGAGACAGGACAATCTCACCAAATGCATTAATACAAATTTGAGGTATATACTTCAATTCTCGATACATATAAAAATGATCAACCGGATCTCCCCAAATTAATCTGGTTTTCGTCGAATTGGCATTTGAAGCCAATAAGGTTGCTATCGATTCATTTTCTTCTGGCATAAGTGATAAATATTCATAATTTTTCTCGCCTCTACCAAGATTCATAAGCGGTTGTACGCGCAATTCACTCACTCCGAGCTCATCGCATAAATTTATTAAAGCTTGAAACTCCGAAAAATTCTTTCTATGGGGTATGCTGGAAATGACAACTGTAAGTCCAGAATTCTTTGCATATTTTATAGCATCAAAGACTTTATGTAACTTGCCTGCGGATTGCCTAATAAAGTCATACGAAGCATCATTTATTCCATCTAGACTAAATTGTACTAAGTCAAGACCTGCCTCTTTAAGTGATTCAGCAATAGATTGATTCCAAAGAAGACCATTGCTTACCATTGCAACTTTACCTGAAGAATTGTTATTTTTTAGTATTTGCAATCCATTGATAACGGAGTTAAGCCTTAGCAAGGGTTCTCCACCGCATAAACATATTGAATTCATTTCATACTTACTTATTGATTCAAAAATATTATCTAGAGCTGTATCATCAATCTCATCGCGAGAATTTTCTCCAGCAAAGTCAAAGCAATGTCTACACCTTAGATTACATTTATATGTAATATCGATTGAAGCAGATTCAACGAAGAATTGCATATTACTTCATCTTCTTTCTACTTAACCCTTATTAAGCAAACAAAAACCTTGAATATTTTTTGAATAAAACAATAAAATCAGAAAAAATTTTACTGAGATTTCAATAATGCTCCACCTCACCTTCTTGTAAATGCTAAAACAATAAATACAAGTAATCAGGTAGTTGCGAAGCAATGCTTACCTCTGTGCAACCATAAGATTCTTGTTTTAGGGTAGCAAATCAGTTACATATTGTCAACATTACTTAACAAAATTCGCTGTACAATAGGGCAATTTATTGTAAACCATTAGTTTTTACGTAATAACTGCAGAGCGTACCACCTCTTAACCAAAACTCCCACACAAGCTACGCACCTTAAAAGATCTTATAGTGACAATGTATATCGTACAAACATAACATTAAAGCTTATTTAATCTTTATTGGCCATATTCGCCGACTCTTATTTTAAAGATAGCATCTATCTCAAGGCTACGCACAATGAACCGCCTCCCATTTCTTGGACATAAGAAATTGGGAGGCTTTTTATGCGTATGGATTGTAGGGTAAAGCACGATGTAGAGGTGAGGAGAAGGGCAGCAGAGCTCTTTGCTTCCGGTATGGGATTTTGTGCGGTTGCAAGTACTCTTTCTGTTCCACTCTCAACTGTAAAAACATGGCTCCATATATACCACGCATTTGGAAGCGAGGTGCTACTGATCATGGATGGCAAGCAAGCTCTCTACACCTACGAGCAAAAAGTTGCTGCAGCAAGAGCTGTCATTGAGGACGGCATGACAAAAGCTGAGGCAATGGCCGAGTTTAAGATTATGTCGCTGGCACCACTTAAGCGATGGTGTAAGCTCTATCGTACAGGTGGCGCAGAGGCTCTTAAGCCAAAGCCAAAAGGAAGACCTAAAGGCTCTAAATCCAAGCCACAGAAACGCACCCGCGAACAGGAACTTGAGGAGCGCTGCCGCAGGCTTGAGACCGAGGTAGCCTACTTAAAAAAATTGCGTGCCCTGGTCGAGAAAGACGAGCTCTGACCAGGGTAAAGGCTAAGATTGTGAGTGCTTTGTGCAGTGAGGGGTACCCTTTGTCCTATTTGCTGGAGTGCTCAGGACTTGCAAGGTCTACCTACTACTACGCACGAGCTCACCCAGTAAAGCCAACACGCCCAGAGCTACACCGCGCGGTTGCAGAGATTTTCTCGCGTACTACAAACGGCTGTGGTCACAGACAGATAGCCATGTGTCTGCGCGCTGAGCTGGGTGTAAGAATCGCCGACAAGACTGTTCTTAAAATCATGCGTGAGATGGGTATTTACTGTAAGATACGGCGTGAGACAGACTATCACCGCTATAGCTCCTATAAAGGCGTTGTCGGCAAGACCTTTGAAAACGTCATAGGACGCGACTTTTCTGCTGATGGACCGTGGAAGAAGATGGGTACCGACGTCACAGAGTTTAAGCAGGCGTGGGGCAAGGCATACTTTGCTCCCGTCTATGACTTTGGAAGCAAAGAGATTGTCGCATGGAGTGTGTCGAGGGGTCCAAACATGGTTCAGCAAAAAGCTCTTCTCGATCAACTTTTAGCGAAGATACCTAAAGGCACAACTCCGATTCTGCACAGCGATATGGGTTGGCAATACCAGCACAGCGCATGGTGTAAGCGACTGAAAGATGCAGGAGTTATCCAGAGCATGTCCAGAAAGGGTAACTGCATAGACAACGGTGCTACCGAGCAGGTCTTTGGTCATCTGAAAGACGAGTTCTTCCGAGGAAGAACGTGGCCTAACTTTGAGTCTTTCAAAGCTGATTTGGACGCATATGTTATGTACTGGAACACACAAAGGCGTCAGGTTAAACTAAAAGGACTGACCCCGGAGGAATTCCGGAATCAGTCCTTAGTGGCCTAGCTCTTTATTAAATTCGTCCAAGTTTTGGGACGCAGTTCACATCCTACATAAAGTTCCTTAAATTAAAAAAGTAATCTAAAGCTATCGATACGTACGCAACGCTTCGATAAGCTCGGAAGCTTCTATGCCTAAGGCTTCGGCAAAAGAAAAAACTTCTCCGAGCTTAACACCACGCTCGCCCGATTCAACCTTTGATACAAATGCTTGATCTCCAGCAAGATGCTCAGCAACCGCCTCTTGGGTAAGACGTTGCTTCTTTCGCAAATCGCGAAGGCACTGGCCCACTAATCTGTTAGATATCTGCTCCATAAGTGCAGCGTAAAACTATCAACTCAAATATGCCAAAATCGCATATTTTCTAAAAAAAGAAATTCTCCCCGATTAGTTCACGGGGAGAATTAAGACCTTTAAACGTTGCTTCTTGCAGTGTTTATTGAAGCGTTTATGGCGTTAGAAACCGCCACCGCCACCGCCACCGCCGAAGCCGCCGCCTCCTCCGCCGGAGAAGCCGCCACCAAAACCACCGCCGGAGCTTGAGTTAGAAGAAGCAAGTGCCGCTGTTGAGACGGAATGAGCAGCTGTAACGCTCTTAGTTACGCTCTCAATTGCATTGGTTCGCATGCCATTTCCATAGTAATACCAGCTATAAACAGGCATAAACTGAGGATCTTTGAGCATCTCTGGCATTGCAACTTTCAGCTGCTCGATAACCTTATCCGCAACACCAAGCGCAACTGCCATAACCAGAAGCCTATTCCAGAGAATGACATCGGTTGGAATTGCTTCGTGCAGGTTAGTGAACTCAGTAAGCCACTTTCTTAGCGCACGAGTCTTAGCGAGCGTCTCAACACCTTCTCTGTTCATTAAATCGAAAGAGCCAATGTTTACAAGTGCAACCAGGCCGGCAATGACAAGAATAAACAGATGTAGTAGTAGATTGGCAAATGAAACATCAGCCATAACACCCATCATGAATGCAGCAGCGGCAACAAGAACATCGACAGCAATCAGAGCACCAAGAATTCCCTTACCGTGGAATGGAATCTTATTTGTTCCATACTTAGCAGCATAGCTAAGCTTGATGGGGCTCTCCCAAGACTCATATGCCTTATTAAAATCTTCTGGATGTGATGAAGCATACTTACCAATTTGTTTCATGGTAACAGTAGTATTTACCGCTCCAGATTCTCCAGCCTTATCAAAGATTAGCTTCATTGCCATGATATCAATCTTATTTGACTGTGAACTGCCAGGGTAGAAAGGCTGCTGGCTTTCTGAAAGGTCTTGAACCTTTGTAAGACAATAATCAGACTTCTCCATACCAAGGAAGTTTGTACTAACCGTCTTATTCAAGCTAATGTACTTTGAATCAGAAAGGTGCATAAGGGTTGCTGTCAAAGCGTCTCCCTTAATCAGCTCACCGTTGTAAAGCATAGAAAGAACTGCCGGGTGATCATTAGATGGAACATCTCTGTAGTAAAGGTCATTAAACTGAGGAGCCATTACCTTTTTGTATTGAATACGCAGCAAGATTGCTGCTACAACGGTGATAGCTGCAAGTACTAATGGCGCATAAAGAATAAGAGCTACCTGAGCTTTTGCAATATCACGCTTGTGATTTGCTTCATCCGCCCACGCTTGTTCCTCAGACAAGATGCTGCTCAGTTTATTCTGCTGAATAGGAGCTAGCCCAGAAACCCAATCGGTTGGGAATGTAATACGAGCTTCCGCAAATTCATCAGTTCCTACACCAGGAACTTTGTAGACAACCGCATTGTTGGTAATTTCTACATTTGCATCCAATGGACCATGTCCCCAGGCGCGAACAGTATCGCCAGCAACTATAGACTGTCCTGATGGGACTGGAAGATGAATAGTAGCAGTGACATTTCGAGACTCGGAATCCCAGCCATCAGATACAAACTTCCAGTACAGCTCAGCAGTATCCGACCAATTTGTTACAACATTAGTAATGTCATACTCGATAGTGATATGCGCTGACTCATCATCATGCGCTGAATAAATCTTTAAGTTCAACATGTTGTTTGATTGAGTTGGAACATAATACTCATCTGAGCTGGAGCTATTGCCACTAGAGTCCTTGCTATAAATCTGACGCGTTCCTTGCCTATCTTGAACAGTAACCGAAGTAATGTTTACTTCAACGTTCTGTCCATTGTATTTATTCTTTCCAACTGGAAGATTCCAATAGACACCATGAAAACTACCATTGAAATAGAATGTACGAGTTTCTACGACATGCAACGTTCCGTCTTTTTGAACCGTCGCATCAATATTTACCGTATCTATTGAAAGGTCACGTGCAAATGCTTTTGCAGGCGTAATTAAAAACGCAACAGCCAAAAGCATTACGCAAAGCGCAATCTTTACAAACTGGCTCTTTTTAGAAGAGCGAAGCGAGACTTTATACATGGAAACTCCTTTATGTTACTTTCGCAACTCTTCTTAAAGGATACCACGTACTGTTTAATCTGCTGGTGAATATGAGTTATCCAGTTCAAACAAAGCAGGTGGCAGGCCTTTATCCCATTCCTCTCCTACTTCTTCGGAAAGCAAATACTCGTCAGTTTCTATAAAGGGAAGGTTGGCAATTCTTTTATTTCTTGATACTTCGAGATTGCATACAAGCGAGCTTGGACCGCTGAAGTCTAGAAGGCACCCGTAACAAATTCTCATGTCCTGAAACAGCTTTTCTCCGCATCTGGGGCAAATTTTTACGGAGTAGTTTTCTATAGCCATAGCGACTCCTTCTTTCAACGTTGCTTTCTTCAGTACTTATTTCTTGAATGAGCACTTTCTGACCAACCTCAAACCATGGGAAATCATCAACTGATGGTCTTTCAAATGTGCAATAAGCACCCGCGCAGCTATGAATTTGTTTAGGATGTACTCGTCTCCGAATTTTTAAAATTTCTCCGTGATCGTCTGCAAATGCGATATCAATCGGATACGTCATTCCAAAAGTATGAACTGAAGAGCACCTTAGAAGTAAGACTGGAGGAGCTGTTATCTCGGTACCCAAAAGACCGACGAACTTTTCGAAGCCTCCTTGTAACAATTCAAAAATTTGCTCTGAATTAGGGACTTCTTCTATCGAAACCTGTACATTCATTTTCAAATCACAACTCCCGACTTATAGGGACTAACAACAATTGAAGTTGTATGGGTGAGGTACAGAGGAGACTCTAATGACACTAAGGGGAGACGCACAGTATGTGGCCAAGGTCTGTACTTTAGAGTTGCTTGATATTTAGGAAAAACAGAGACCATATTCCCAATCCCCTCCTTTTCTCCCTCCATGGAGACGACAATGTCGCAATTGTCATCACATTTAAGAGCAGTTTTTATTTTCTGAGTTAAGTTTTCTAGCGTTCCTCCATCCGTGGAATGACTGGAAGAAATTCCATGAGCAATGATTTGATCTGCCGCAACACGATCAAACTTTGAGCACATATCTGCAAACTTAAATAAATTGATTGCAATTAGAGCAACCACTAATACAACCGGAAGTACCAATGCAGTCTCAACAAACATTTGCCCTTTTTGGCAACAAAGAAATTTCATTTTTCTCATATGCCACCAAAAACTTTCTTAACATCAATTTCTAAAGGAATCTCAATATCAAGAACAGGAATAGTCAATTTTGCAATTGTGATTTTGTCAGGTAAATACTGGAGAGAAAACGCACCAAGTGAACGAGCTAAAGCAATTGGATCTGATGTATTAGGTATTTTCTGAACTAGTTCACGAATCGTTGATTCTTTCTCAAAGCCAGCTTGTTTCAAAACACTTTCTGTATTAACAAGAACAGGCTTCATTTGTCTTAAATCACTTGGCTCTAATCCAGCGTCAATAACTATTTGTTTCAAAGCACTCTGTAATTTGGAGCCGACACTTCCACCTGTTATTCCGTCAACGTTATCAAGAAATTCCGACAGCTTAGAAGACCAAGAAGTTACACCATCCCCATATGAGATTAAAAGAGATCCCCACAAGCTCATTACCTTATCTATGGTCTGTCCAATAAACCCTCCCCTCCTTTCAACCTGATCAAAAAAGCTTGAAAGAACGTTGTTTGTAGAAGAGCTGTCTGGAGCAAGCGTTGCTCCGGATATTGCATATCCTTCTGGGAGAAAAACTGACTGCTCAAGTGTTCCTAAACTTCCTTGAAATTCTGGAGATGAACCTCCTCTTCTCACAAATGAAATACATCCCCAAGCTCCTGGAGGACATAATCTGGGCCTAGCAACCTTTAGGGCATCAAGTGCTTTTTGAAATATTCCAGTTGATTTATCTGCAGCTTCAGACAACTTTTTTCGCAAATCTTTTATTTGCTGACGTGATGATTCATAAACTTCAGACTCTTCGACTACGATTTTCCAGTAATACTCAAACCCGTTATCAATATTTGTCGAAGCAGAAGCCACTCTTCCCACATCGCTGCTCGTAAAATGACAATGTTGACACTCATGAACCGCTCCAGAATCTAAATCTTGTAGCGATGCAAATCCCGCGTTTTCTCCTGTTGCTCCTGGACAAGACCTATGAGCATGAATGGTTTTCTCGCCATTTTCATAGGTGCAAGGCCAAATAGGCTTTAGATACAGGTCTGTTTTCTTTGTCTCCTCTAAGTTATGTGGCAATCGAGGTAAATTCATATCGACCTCACCATCAGCTGTTTCTTTATAAAATCCTTTAGAAAGTTCCGTAAACGCAAAGTTGTAAAACGCTTTTCGTATAGCAGAATCACGTAATTCTTCTGCAGTGCTTCCATTGACAATTTCTTGATCATATCGAGCTCTGTAATATGCTCTAGCTCGCTTTAAAGCGATACCGAACGTCCAAGAAGTTGGCGACGGGATAGATGGATTTATATCCCCAGAAAGACCAGCGAGATGCTCTGCTCTTTCACGCATAGAATACGAACCTCCACCGCAGTCTGCCTCCCACGCCCTCTTTTTAGATGTCTCTGCTTTACTTTGTAACTCTTCAATTTCTTTTGCTATCTGCTGTAATAGCTCGCTCTGTTCTTTTAATTCATCTGACGAAACGTCGCTATTTAAATGTCCAAAATCAGATTGTGACTGAGCGGGAAATAAAAGAGCTGATCCCACGAAGTTACCCGCATCAGTAGAGTTCTTTTGTATACAAGAGCTCGCCGCCATTGCTGCAAAAACTGGAAGCATTTTTTCAGTTTCCTCTAAGCCTTCACAAGCTGAAGTAGCAAATTTTTTACGCGCTTCAAGTGTCTTAAAACCTGCATCACACAATTTAGAACCCGCTGAAGCTAAACCTGGAACACATGAAGCAACCAATCCGGCTCCAACACATAACAATCCTGATAACCCAAGACTCAAAATGCTTGCATCAATTACCTGCGCAATAGTTGTGTATTTAGCCACGACATTTTCTCCTGCCATAGAAGCCGCATCTGCTATTGACTGAGTTTTGTATGCTCTCGATGAAACCCAAGCGACCGATACCAGCGCAAATACAAGAGCTAGACATACTAAAAGCGCACTTGCAAAAGCGATTGACGTAATACCGCCTTTATCGTCTATAAACATGGAAAGTCCAAGCTTTATTCTCTTATGTTTATCCTTTCCAAAAGGCAATCCAATCCGCATAAGAACCCTCAATCCAATCTGGATACGTACTAGCAGATAAACTTGAATGCAAGACAATCCCTTGGTTATCCGTCTGACCTGCAAGGAATAAACACCAGCCTATTGGCGGCATCGCTGCCACATGACCCGTAATTTCAATCAAGACATCGTTTTCTTTTTTATCAATAGAGATATTCCAGTCCTCATCTCCACCCTTATGAAATAGAGGTATCTCTGGTATAGCCTTAAGTCTGCGTTTGATATAGGACTCTATTAACTCAGTGTCAGAAGACGTTGTTGCTACTCTTAATCCTTCTGCACAGGCTCCATCCATAACTGTCTTTGTATAGAGAATGCAAACAGGTTCTACAAGCAATGCAATAATCATCAGAATAACGGGAAATAAAAGTGCTGCTTCTACTGACGCTTGACCAGCATTCTGTTTAAAACGAGAGAACATCTTTGGCTAAATCTAAAAGAGAGTCATGCATAGTATGTGAAGCAGCTTGAGTAGCCAGTTGAACAACTGCTCCATTTTGCACAAAGTGATATATCACACCAAGAGACGTAATGACAATCAAGCACGAAAATAAAACTAGAGCATATTCAAGCGTTGCTTGTCCTTGTGTATTCTTAACACCTAGTTTGATTGCTCTATTAGATTCTTTGCATCTTGAGTGGATATGTGACATGTTGAGACCCTCCTTATCTCTCCTTGATCAGAAACAGTCACAAGTTCTGACCAATTTCCACCATTAACTAAACAGCCCCATACATTGCCGGCTATGTCTAAATATCCGGAATAAACAAGCACGCAATCAGCTCTTTGCTGATAGCCCTCTAAAATACTCTGAGCTTCGTTTTGAATAGTTTCTTTACTATCTCTTTGCACGGAATTCTGTTTAAACAAATCTTCTGCTGCTGCATATGAGATTGACTGTTCATTGGCTTTTTTGTCGTCTCTATTTTCATGAGCCTGCACATAGTCTGAGCTCGCATTTGATGAATGGTCCTGTTTTCTTGGTAATACGAGAAGTGCAGCGAATAGCAAACATACAGTGACAATAATGAACACAGAATAAGCAGCAGTACTCTTTCTGCTCATAGAGAATTAATTCCCGATGTAATTGCTTCCCAAAGCTCAGAAACTTTACCTTTAAAAGCAATGATTGCGACAATCGCAATAACTACAAGTACGCCAACTAAAATTGCATACTCTGTAGTTCCCTGTCCGGATTCATCCTCTTTTAAGCCTTGCAGATACCTAAAAAATTGATAGAAAAACATCATCGGCTTTCCTTTCTCTTAAGAAGAAAACGCAGGTCCAAGCAAGGGACCTAAAATTGCAAGTAACATTGCTGGAACAATCAGCGTTCCTAGAGGGATGAGCATTTTAATTGGAATCTTTTCGATTTCCGTTTCTAACAGCGATCGCTGCTCATCGCGAAGAACTGAAGCTTGTCTATCTAATATTTCTGCAAGAGGAGTTCCAAAAGTAAGCGCTTCATTCACAACAGTCGCAAAGCTTTTAAGCGATGGAACTCCTACTTTTGCCGCCATCTGATTGAGTGCTTCTTCGCGAGTAGTAGCACCAAGCTTCCAAGTCATATGAGCATTTGAAAGCTCTCTCGATAATTCTCCAGATTCTCGCAAACAATACAGATCAAGCGCTGAATCAAAAGATAGCCCTGATGACAGCCCAAGAATCAAAATGTCAATCATTTCTGGCATCTCACGTAGGCATGATTTTCTTGTAAACTCAGACTTTGCCCGGAGGCTCATTCTCTTGTGACTTTTTATGCCTCTTATAATTTGCTGATAATGGCTATGGACATCAAAATGATTCAAATTGACGGGAACAACTAGGGCGAGAATACCTATGCATGTTGCAAATAATACGGAGCATAGTAAATCCATCACTTCATTACTCCTTTCATAATGCTTCGAATAATCAAAAGAGCAACGCAATCCATGACCATTGCAATTGATGTGCATATAACGCCCGATGGCGTAAATAAACCCTTTTGAAAGTCCGGCGATAGAAGCGACAAGACAATCAATAAAACAACTGGGAGAAGACATACAATTCGAGCAGATAATCTAACTTGAGCAGTCTTTGTTGCTATGAGCCTTTGATTCTTCTCTTGTAATTCAACTAACTCGGCAGTTTTCTGTAAAAGACTCTTAAGCGGAGACCCTGTTCTATGTGAAATTACTAAGGCGCTAGCCAGCAAATTAACACCTGGAGCATCCAACCTTTCTGCCAAGTCCTCAATAGCTTCTTCGATAGGAAAACCGCACTTGATTTGCATGTCAGCAATATAAAAATTTTCTGATACGACACCTTCTGTGTGTTTACTGACATATTCAATAGATTGTGAAAGTGTGAGACCTGATCCAAGAGCAACGGCGATTGTTCTAAAAATCGAAGGCATCATATGGGCGATTTCTAAAGCAGATTGATGCTTGGCATGTTCATATAGAAAATAAGGAACGAGAAATAACGAGAAAACACCGCAAAGCGTACCTATTGCAGACTCAAATAGAACACCAAGCAAGATGGATCCAGCTATGCCACTAATAAAAAACAGTACGAAAGCATCAGTGACTAAGGTAATCCCATATTTGTAAAGAAAACGATTACGTAGCTGCATTGATGTATAAGAAAAAGGTTCCCATTTGAGCAAGCGCTGGACAAAAGTGCTATTGCGTGCAAATTGAAAAAACTGAACTACATAACCTGTTACTCGTGCATTTATTTGAGAAACAGTTTTTTCCTCACCGTTGCATACAAGAAAATAAATAATTACTCCAAAAACACCTCCTGTGATTGAGGAAGTAAAGACATCCATGAAGTAACCTCCTTTTTATTGAGTATTCCTTCTTGTATTGCACGATTGATAAAAGAAGGAACTTTTACAAAAAGCCAACTTCTTTTCTGCGCGTCAAACGACACCACGTCTTGCACTTCAACTGATCCTGACGAAGACAAGGAGATTTCTGAAACGCTGGTCACATATCGTTTTCCATCAGGAAATCTTTGAGACATAACTATCAGATCAAGTGCAGTGGCAATCTGCTTTTCTATGATTTCTGCAGGTAAGTCCATTCCAAAACGAGCCATCAACACTAGGCGCAATATTGCCTCTTGAGCGGTTCCGGCATGCAATGTAGTTAAAGAACCGTCGTGACCTGTATTCATAGCCTGCAGCATATCAATGCACTCTTCACCTCTTACCTCTCCTACTACAATGCGATCTGGCCTCATTCGGAGCGCGTTTCTCACCAATGATCTAATGGTTATTTCTCCTGTTCCTTCTATTGAGGCGGGCCGAGCCTCTAGCCTGACAACATTTGGATGCGAATCGAACTTAAGCTCCGCTGAATCCTCAATAGTGACAATTCTTTCTGACTTTGAAATTTCACATGAAAGTGCATTTAAAAGCGTAGTCTTACCGGATCCTGTTCCTCCAACAACCGCGATTCCCTGTCTGCACTTCACAGCCCAAGACAAAAATCTTGCAAGCCATTGAGGCAGCGATTTCATTTCCACTAACCGGTCCAAAGAAGTAATTTTTCCAGTGAATCTTCGGATAGTTACTGAAGTGCCGTTCACTGCAACAGGGCTTGCAACCGCATTTACACGGTCCCCATTCTCAAGACGAGCATCAACAATAGGACTCACCCTGTCCAGCCTTCTTCCTAATGGAGATAAGATACGATCCATAACAATCAAAATCTGCTCTTCAGAGTCAAAGACTGTTTTTGATTCAAATAGCTCGCCGTTTTTCTCGTAAAACAAATTGTTGCAGCCATTAATCATGATTTCCGTAACATCTTTATCATTCAGTAGTGGCTGAATTGGACCAAGACCACATACTTCATTGATTACCTGTTCGATTGTTTCCTCATAGTCAACTGAGCTAAAGAGCTCGTCCTTCTCTTCATTAACAATTGCTTCACAGGTAACTCTTAGTTCGTCTCTTACGCGATCGATATCACTGCCTGTTATAAGAGAAGAAACCGTAGAAAGTCCTAATCGAGAAACAAGTTTTTCTTTTAACTTTTTTCTAGCCTTCTGAAATACTTCTTTTTGGAGTAGTGAGTCATTCTCATCTTGAGCCTCAATTTGCTTAGCAACGCGTTCAAAGACAAGCATTAACCCACCTCCTTCCTCCTATTGAATAAGCTAAATGTCTTTTTCTCAGGAGCTACTTGCAGGGCAATCTGAGCCTCTCGCAGCTGTGGAAGAATGCCCAGTTCGTTAAGGAAATGCGCAAGAACAAAAGAAACCGACTGCGCAAATGAAGTTTCCTCTTGTAACAACACAGAAAGCTTTCCTTGCTGAATAAGCTCCTGAAACCCTGGTCCGCCTTCAAAAATCCTAAACATCTTTGCTGCTTCAAGACCAATCTCTGCCTTTCCAATAGAAAAGTCCTGTTTAACCTTTGGATTTGCTTTGTTTTCAAGTCGAATAATGCGAGTTCTTGCCACTCCAAGACGCACTGCAAGTCCACTTACTTTTGCCAAAGAGTTAATGCACGTTAGAGGGTTCTCCGAAACAATAACCAGCCTATCTGCGCATTGTGCTGCCTGAGCATAGCAATCTGTTGATGCTGTCGTGGTGTCTACGAGCACCAAATCAACCAAACCAGAAACAGCTTGGAGAAAATGACTCACGCAAGGAAATAGAAGCTCTGCCATTTCAGGTTTTACACAAGGGCCAAAAAGATACAAATTTCTATGGACACAAGTTGCCTTTTCAAGAAGGCTCTCTTTTTCTGAAGGTACATCAGCAACAAGATCAGAGAAGTCTTTTGGCTGCCTAATTCCAAGCTTCTCAAAAGCATTTCCATAAGACAGATCAAAATCAACCAACGCAACCTTCAAGCCCCAAGAAGAAGCAAGCAGTGCCATTGAAGAAACAAGTGTGGTCTTTCCCACTCCTCCTCTTCCTGAAGTGAACGTCAGAATCGGAGCTTTTAAAGTCTTATCAAGAGGAATAAGAGATTGTAGATAGGTATTTAGCTCTTGGATACTGGCAACATAATCTGAAGCTTCTGGTAAAGGCTGAGAAAGCCTGTCAGCCCCGTATGATTGATACCCTCTTCCAACCTTTACCAGATCCCCCAATTCCATAGGGTCAATAACTAAATCAACTCCTGCTTTAGCTGCTCTAGAACGAAGTGATCCAGAAGCGCCAGATCTTACAAGCACTACACAGCGAGCATTTCCATCTTTAACAATTGCAGCCGCTAGATTTATATCCGAAACATCGGAGCCGGTATTACCAATTAAGACTGAATAATCTTGAGGAGTTGAAGAGGCTACAATTGATCTAAGAGATGCTGCTGAATCGGCAAATTCACACCTATTGCTAATTCCCAAGTACGTAAGAATGGCTCCAATTTCAACGCGTGCGTCAAGACCTACGTATGAGATCCACTTTTCTAACATCACGCTTCACCTCCTGGATTAGTAGACGAGTCTACTTGTGACGCACTGTCGCTGTTTTGGTTGGTTGTTGAAGAAGTAGGGTTCTCTGGATGCACATCTTCACTTACATCAGATGAGCTTGCTTGATCTGTCTTGTCAGAAAGATCCTTTGAGTCTTCTTGTTCAACGAAGGAGTTGTTCTTTACTAAGTCCTGAGCGTTAATCTTTGACCCAGGAAGAGTAAATCGAAGTGTTCCTCGAGCGTATGCAGAAAGCACGGCAGGAACCTGTTCAGGAGTCAATCCAAGCGTTACGGAGGAGGAAGTGTAAAGAGTGCCTTCGGTGTCATCTGACAACACCGCAATATCCGAAGCAATACAGGTAATAAGAGAATCAGTAACCTCATACGCTGCAAGCTTTGTGCCAGCACTGAGCCTCTCAGCTAATCCGTACTTCTCGCCATGGGAAATAGTGAGACCAACAAGATTTTCTGGAATAGAAATTTGAGAGGCAACTGATCGTAGATGAAGAGAAACAACAGGCATTCCAACTCCAATAACTGATGAAACCGTACGACCCATAACACTTTCTGGATTAGTAATTGCGCCTTCGGGAATCAAATCAGAAATCCAGCTTTTTATCTGGGTATTAGAAGATGAGAGAGTTTCTCCAGGTTCTATTTGTTTTGTGGCCACCAGAATTGACGTGAGTTCTCCACCGTATTTTTGTATTGCCTCTGCTCGTGACTTCTCAGCATCAGCACGGACACTTTGCACGTATGCAAAGAAACAAAAACTGGCCAAAAGTGCGCTTAACACAGAAATTAAAATTCTTGTTTTCTTAGTCACTGTTTGTCCTCCCTCCATTTGCGATATATCGATTGTGCGCTCGGATTGAGAGAGGGAGGACAAAAACAAAAGATTTACCTGCACAAATATGTCAGATAGCTGACGCGAATCTGACACAAAGTAATGTATCCACAGGCTGCAGCGACGCAATGTAAAATAGGTAATTTAAATTTTTATTTAATTTGATATATAAAAATTTTTAGAACATCATAACTGCTACATTTTTAGAGGGATTGTAATGAATGATTTTCTAAGTGATTTACCTCACTCATGAACGAGGGTTGACCCTCCCCAATTAGCTGGGCGGGACCAACCCTCGTTAGTCTCAATATAGCATATTTCCTGATGGTTTGATAAAAAAGCACCCTAGTCAAGCCAGGGTGCTTAGAGGATTTACGCTGTTAAAGCTTAAAGCACAACATCAGGGTCAAGCAATTGCTGGCTTTCTCGCATTTCTTTTGCCAGAGATAAATAAGCCTTTAACTGGGGTTCTGTAATCTGCCCCTCATGCAGAGCGTCTTGAACGCTACATCCTGGCTCGTGAGTATGGGTGCAATCCCTAAACTTACACGTCTGAGCAGCTTCAGAGATGTGAGGGAATATCTTCTGTAATCCCCTCTCATGACCCACAATAGGTAAACTTCTAAGTCCAGGTTCGTCCACAATAACGCCAGCGTCAGGAAGCGCTACCATACGGCGAGCAACCGTTGTATGACGTCCTGCCTTATCGGACTCACGAACTTCTCCCGTTTCAAGTGCTTCATGTCCCAAAAGTGCGTTAAGAAGCGTAGATTTACCAGCACCTGATTCACCAAGCACGATGGCTATGGAACCGTAAGGAACAAGGCTACGAACAGCATCAATTCCCCACGCAGCTCCAAGATCTTGGGCGGTCCGCGCAAGATCTACAAGTGCATCGGTTTTCTCGCCCTCAAGCTTTGAAGCTGTTGCAACAATTTTTACTGTAGAGCCAAGAGCTGCGGTGATAGAAGAAATCTCTTGAGCCAAAAGCTCCGGACCTGCCACATCTGACTTAGTAAGCACCACAGCGCAAGCAGCGCCGCAGTCTTTAGAAATAACTGCTGAGCGCACAATACGATCTACCGAGACAACCTCGCCGTCCAAGGCCTGTACTACAAGCACCAGATCAACGTTTGCGGCCAAAGTCTGCTTTTGACCACGGGCTCCACCCTTCCAGCGAGCAATATCGGTCTCTCGCGGCAGAACCGCCTCGATGATGCCCATATCGTGCGAGTCCAGAATGCGCGCACATACCCAGTCGCCAACAGCCACCGTGGAGTTCTGGCCCTTAGTCACGCGCGCGGAAAACTCGGCGCGAAACACTCCCTGCTCCGAAACAACCGCAGGAAATCCCCTATCCAAGCGGACCACGCAGGCCATGGTCATCGTCTGGCGAGAAACCCCTTGAGCTTCAAGCTCGGATACGACGTCTGCATAAGCCTGCGTCTGAGCCGACGATGGGGTCAGCTGTTCAAACGCTGGAACATCCAGCAATGAAGAAAGGGCCGGCAGAGACCCTTGAGTCCTGCCGGCTCCTAGTTTCTTGGAACTTTTTGTACGCTTAGCGGACAAGAGTGCTCCCTACCTTATGCTTTGTTCTTCTGCACAGAACGCATAACAGCCTTGTACAGCTCCATCAGAGGAATGATAGATGCAGCTAAAAGCATTGCCATGGCGTACTCTTCAAAACCAATCTCAGCAAAGCCAAACGCCTGAGAAAGTGGTGTCTCAATTACCACAAAGGTAAGAATCAAAGACATAACAAAGGAACCCCACAGCCAAATGTTTTGGCTGGTTAGCTTGAAGATGGAACCACGCAGAGAACGCATATTGAAGGAGTGGAACATCTCAACCATAGAAAGCGTCAAGAACGCCATGGTCATACCCTCAACGCCAGCCTCTGGGTTAGTAATAACCTGTGAGATATCAAAGGTTCCATACTCAAAGTAGTGGCCAATAAAATAGCTGGCAAGGGTGAGAAGAGCAATGATAGAGCCCTGAACAAGGCAGTCAAAACCAACGCCGCCCGCAAAGATTCCGTCCTTAGGATTACGAGGCTTACGCTTCATAATGCCCGGTTCAGCCTTCTCGGTAGCCATAGCAAGCGCAGGCAGAGAGTCGGTAATCAGGTTAATCCACAGAAGGTGGGTAGGCTGAAGAATAGTAAAGCCAACCAGGGATGCAATAAAGACGGAAATAACCTCTGCAAGGTTGGAGCTCAAGAGGAACTGGATACACTTACGAATGTTGTCGTAGATGCGTCTTCCCTCTTCACACGCGCTAATGATGGTGGCAAAGTTATCGTCAGCCAGAACCATATCTGCAACGCCCTTAGTAACATCGGTACCAGTAATACCCATACCAATACCAATATCAGCGCGCTTAATGGAAGGAGCATCGTTAACGCCGTCACCTGTCATGGCCGTAACCATGCCCTTCTTGCGCCAGGTATCAACAATGCGGACCTTGTGCTCAGGCTGAACACGTGCGTAAACGCCAATTGTCTCAATACGCTGCTCAAACTCTTCGTCAGAAATCTTATCAAGCTGTGCGCCGGTAATTGCTTGAGAGTGATCGGTAATAATGCCCAGCTCAACCGCAATAGCAACGGCCGTATCAATGTGGTCACCTGTAATCATAACGGTGCGCATACCAGCTTCATGAGCCTCTGCAACAGCACCCTTAACCTCAGGACGAACTGGGTCAATCATGCCAGAGAGTCCAACAAAGACCATGTCATGCTCAAGGTTAGCTGGATCATAGCTCTGAGGAGCCTCTGTTCCCCAATCGCGACGAGCAGATGCCATAACACGAAGTGCCTGGTCAGCCATAGACTTGTTCTGAGCCAAAATCTCAGAGCGAGCCTCATCGGTGAGGTCAATAATGCCATCGCTTGTCATAATCTTGGTGCAGCGAGCAAGCACCTCGTCAGGCGCACCCTTAGTGTGCTGTACAACCTTGCCAGAGCGGGTGCGCACCACAACAGACATCATCTTACGAACAGAGTCAAAGGGAGCCTCGCCGATACGAGGGCGAGAAGAAGCAAGGTCACTTGTGGTGTATCCAAGTTTTGCAGCGTCTGCAACAAGAGCGGCCTCAGTTGGCTCACCCTTTGCCACCTGCTCCGCATCGTCCCAGGTAGCGTCTGAGCACAGCGCCATGGTACGTACATGTGCATCAAGATTTTCTGTCTCATGACGAACAACAGTCATCTTGTTTTGGGTCAGAGTACCAGTCTTATCAGAGCAGATAACCTGAGTACAACCAAGAGTCTCAACTGCAGTAAGACGGCGGACAATAGCGTGGCGTTCGCTCATTCTAGTAACGCCCATAGAAAGAACAATGGTAACAACAGCAACAAGGCCCTCAGGGATTGCAGCAACTGCAAGAGATACTGCAACCATAAAGGTGCTCAATATAAGGTCAAAATTGCCGAGCATCTCGACACCGTGCTTAATAAAGCCTGTTGCAAAAACAAGCAGTGAGATGACAACAACAAGAATGGTAAGTGTATGTGAAAGCTTATCGAGGGCAATCTGAAGTGGAGTCTGTCCTTCTTCTGCCTGAGAGATTGCGTCTGCAATCTTGCCCATCTCAGTGTCCATGCCTGTTGCAACAACAACTGCACGACCGCGTCCATAGACCACAATAGATCCGGAGTAGCACATATTCTTTCGGTCGCCCAAAGGAATATCATCCGCGCCTTCAGCAAGGCTGAGGGCCTCCGCGTGTTTCTCGACAGGAACTGATTCACCTGTGAGCGCCGACTCCTCTACCTTCATGGAGGCGCTTTCAAGAATGCGGCAATCAGCTGGAACAGAGTCACCTGCCTCAAGCAGAATAATATCGCCCACAACAAGCTCGGTTGAGGCAACCGTCTCAAGACGACCGTCTCTGATAACCTTGCTCTGAGCTGCACTCATCTCTTGCAAAGCAGCAAGAGCTTCCTCAGCCTTGCCTTCCTGGACCACGCCAAGCACAGAGTTGATGACAACAACAAACAGAATAATGACAACGTCCGCAATTCCACCTTCACCGGTATAAATTCCTTCAGCAGCGGAAATAACAGCAGCAACAAGAAGCATAATGACCATAGGGTCAGCCATCTGTGCAAAAAACCTTTTAATAATTGATTCTTTTGGTGCCTCTTTAAGCTTATTAAGACCGTGGGCCTCAAGACGAGAAGCTGCTTCTACATCAGACAATCCAGCTTCAACATCAGTTTTTTGCGCACTGATAACATCAGCCGCACTTGAAAGATACTCTTTCAAAGTTCCTCCTGGGTTTCTACCTGACAGATTGATGCCCGATCATAATTCCCCAGGAGAGGGGCAAGGGCTCACCAAGGTTGCCGTGTCAGGACCTTACAACGTCCTATCATAGGACCTTACAATGCTCTATCATTTTACCGTATTCTTTCTTTTTTCAAACCTTATAAATATTTCTTAAAACTCCTGTTATGTGCCAAATAATTGTTATTCAAGGGGTACAATAAGCGCAGTACATAACAACATAAGCCAAACGTTAGTTTTGGCAAGGAGGCAGTTATGAAAATCCTGTTTTATGGTGCTCAAAGTTATGACAAGGATTCTTTCAACCTTGAGCTTCCAAAGTATCCAGATGTTTCAATCGACTACATTGAGTCAAACCTTACGCCTATGACCGCAGGCTTTGCTAAGGGTTATGACGCTGTCTGCGCTTTTGTTAATGCAGATGCTTCAATTCTGACTCTTGAGATTCTTGCCGGCTTTGACGTTAAGCTTCTACTTATGCGCTGCGCTGGTTTTGATGCTGTTGATGTTAACGCTGCTAAAGACCTTGGTATTACGGTTACGCGCGTACCTGCTTACTCCCCTGAAGCAATCGCAGAGCACGCAATGGGTCTTGCGCTTGCTGCTAACCGTCGTATTCACCGTGGTTACATCAGAATTCGCGAGAATAACTTCTCGCTTGTTGGCCTTGTTGGCGATACACTTCACGGTAAAACTGCCGGCATTGTTGGAACTGGTCGTATTGGCGCAGCGCTCTGCCGTATTTGCAAGGGCTTTGGTATGCACGTCCTTGGTGCAGACCTGTATCCAAACATGAGCCTTGTCAATGACGAGCACGTTGTTGATGAGTATGTCAGCTACGATGAGCTTTGGGAGCGTTCGGATTTCATCTCACTTCATGCTTTCCTGAACGATGAGAGCTATCACATGGTTAACGATAAAACCATCGGAAAGATGAAAGATGGTGTCATCCTCGTTAATACTGGTCGTGGTGGACTCATTGATACCAAGGCGCTTATTCGCGGCATCCTCTCTGGCAAGATTGGTGCTGTGCGGCTATATTCTTCCGAAAATACAGGCGGGTGAGTGGAAACGCGTC
>OGYG01000246.1_pt1 | contig 60463 bp, 56 predicted proteins | sample 1576481 | NCBI WGS metagenome assembly OGYG01 (sample SAMEA3541497, study PRJEB24748) | human gut metagenome | biome: human gut; feature: human-associated habitat; material: faeces | place: China | collected 2012 | reverse complement strand
GACTTGTTATTACTCACCACTTGCAGAAGTGGGAGTCTTCTCGACTGAGATAAAACATATTTATACAAATCATTGATTTCTATTGTATTTTTGTCTTCTGTATTTCACATTCTTTATTTTTATTCAGTCACACAGATCCATTTTTCTAACAAGCATCATTTACCGTCTTTGCAATATTTACTACAGATTCTGTAATCAGCTGTTTAAACACTGGCGCCACCCGGTCTGCCATCTCCTGAATCTCCGCGTGCGTCAGAGGATGTTTAGAAATACCTGCTGCCAGATTCGAAATACAGGAAATACCACAAACGCGCATGCCCATATGATTCGCCGCCATTGCTTCACAGGCAGTGCTCATGCCAACCGCATCTGCGCCAAGAATCTTAAACATCTGTATTTCTTCCGGAGATTCATAATTCGGTCCGGTTGTCTGCACATACACGCCCTCTTTCAACGGAATCTGTAACTCTTTTGCAGTAGTTCGGATCACTTCCTGCAGATCCTTTTTATAAACCTCACTCATATCCGGAAAACGGGTGCCAAGCTCATCCGGATTTGGTCCGATCAGAGGAGACGGCACAAAGCTGGAAATATGTCCGGTGATCAGCATAAAATCACCAACCTGCATCCCATCCTGAATTCCACCGGAAGCATTTGTCAGGAATAAAACCTTTGCTCCAAGCAGTCCCATCAGTCTGGTAGGAAGCACGACATCACTCATCGAATAGCCTTCATAATAATGTACTCTGCCCTGCATAATTACCACAGGGACGTCCTGAATATAACCAAACACGAAACGTCCTTTGTGTCCCAGTACCGTAGAAACCGGAAAACCTTCGATTTCATGATAATCCAGAACCGCTTCTACCTGAATGTGCTCCGCATAATCCCCCAGACCGGAACCAAGAATCAATGCAATCTGCGGTTCAAAGGATACTTTTTCTCTCACACTGTAATAACATCTCAGTAATTTGTCATATACCTCACTCATGCCAAACTTCTCCTTTTTATCTGTTTTACTTGAAATCGTTACACTTTTCACATAGATAGTAAATTATAATACCACAAAATCCAAAAATGAACAAGTCCGTGAAGATGTTCCCCTTTTTGATATATAATACGAAAGCCCGGCAGAAGTATCCCACAGGCTAAGACGCCTTGTGTGATACTTCTGTCGGACTTTCTTACGTTTTTACAATATGATACATACAAGACCACCATTATTATCGTTGACAATTTTTTTCATGGTATCCTGCAATTTTTGCTGGCTTTCTTCATCCATCATCGTGATTTTTCGCCGGATTCCATCTTCCACCAGTTCTCCGATGGATTTTCCGAAAATATTGGTTTTCCAGAGACCTTCTGACGTATTCTGATTGTCTTTGATGTAAGTAACCAGATCGTTTGCCTGTTCTTCGCTTCCGATGATCGGCGCAATCTCGGTCTCAATATTTGCACGGATCATATGTATGGACGGGGAAGATGCTTTCACACGCACCCCATAGCGATTACCATGTTTGATTAGCGTTGGTTCCTCAATACTGATGTCATCCATGGACGGAGATACCACGCCATATCCCGTGTCACGGACACTTTCGATTGCAGAAGCCACCTGTTCGTACGCTTTTTTCTGTTTGGCAAGTTCCCGGATCAGGGATAGCAGTTCATATTCACCGTGAATCGGAATCCCTGTCAATTCACTGATATTTTCATAATAATACCGTTCATCCACTCCCAGACAAATTTTTACCGTTCCGCTGGCAAGGTCCGTCACATCCAGACGAATTTCTGCAATTTCCTCATGTTCCGGCAAAAAAGTATGCCCGACAATATCCTTCATCTGATCTGCCTGTTGCAAAATTTTCCCCGCTTCCTGTATCGCTGCCTGTTTCACTTTATGCGCTGCCGGGAGCATTTCTACCCATTTTGGGACATAAAATTCTAACGCCTCCAGTGGAAATTCATACAGCACACTCTGCAAAATCTGCCGAATATCTTCCAATTTCAATTGTTCACAGTTCACCGCCAGTACAGTGACACCATATTTCTCCTGCAACTCCTGACAAAGCTGTTCTGCCCCGGTACTGTGCGGCCTCGGTGTATTCAGTAAAATTACAAACGGCTTTCCAATCTTTTTTAATTCTTCCACCGTTTTTTCCTCTGCCGGGACATAATTCTCCCGTGGAATATCCGTAAAACTGCCATCCGTTGTCACTACAATTCCAATCGTTGCATGCTCCCGAATGACCTTCTCCGTCCCGATCTGTGCCGCTTTTGCAAATGGAATCTCATAGCCGTACCATGGTGTCTTTACCATCCGCTCCGCACCATCCTCCATATGCCCGCTGACACCCTCAATCAGATACCCCACACAGTCAATCAGCTTCACATCTGCCGACACATCCTCATCCAGTTGAATCGTTGCCGCTTCCCGCGGAATAAACTTCGGCTCCGTTGTCATGATCGTTTTTCCCTGTGCAGACTGCGGCAATTCATCAATCATCCGCTGTTTGCCTGCCGACTCCTCCATGCGGGGCAGCACCATCAGATCCATAAAACGCTTGATAAACGTAGATTTTCCGGTTCTGACCGGTCCCACAACCCCAAGATAAATATCACCACCGGTTCTTGCTGCGATATTCTGATAAATATTTTTATTTGTCATATCCGTCACTCTCCTCTTCTGCTTATGAATATGCGACACCCGATCAATATATGACATTAAAATACCAATAAAACCGCCCAACCAAATATTCAAAAAATATCCGGCAAGGCGTCTTAGCCTGCAGGATATTTTTTTCTCTCTTTTTTCGTCCGTCTAATCACACAATCCTTTATTCGTCTAATAAATATTCCCCAAGAATCCGAATACCATCCTCGATACAGCCATCACAGCTTCGCAGCACTTTTCCAGTATCCACACCTTTCAGTTCCCGACATACGATCGAACCATTTTTATCCTTGAATTTTGCTGCCAGCTCCCGCACCAAACGCATGGTCTGTGGCTTAGTATCGCATGCCTGCAGATCCCCGGAACTGTTTTTCAATCCAAGTGCCATAAACATTGCTGTCACCGCACCACAGGTTTCCATCATACCACCCATACCTGCACCAAATCCTTCTGAGATCTGAAACAGTGTCTCCTCATCAATACTAAGCACATCTGCATAAGAGCACAATACCACCTGTGCACAGTTATATCCGCGTGCATGTCTGTCTTTTAACTCTGCTACTCTTTCTTCTACCGTCTTCATTTTTCTACCTCCGCTTTGCTCTTTTTTTACCCATTTTTCTAAATTTTTCACTTATTTGACTAATTATATCATATTTTGAATATTTTTTACCAGAATCCATTGAAATTTTGTCACGAAACTGCTACACTATGGTTACCCTTTTGATACTAAATTACTTTTTTAAACCAAATTACTTTTAGAAAAATCAAAAGAAAAGGTCGGAGGTGAAATACTTTCCATGCAACAAACTGTTAATCCGTATCATTTTGTCACAAACTGTATCTCCGGTAAATGGAAGATGACGCTTTTGCATCACATCCATCATTATGGAAAAATCCGTTTCAACGAAACAAAAAAGACACTCGGCGTCAGCGAAAAAGTGCTCAGTCAGCAGTTAAAAGAACTGACACATGACGGACTGGTTGAAAGAATACAGTACAACACCATCCCATTGAAAGTCGAATATATTCTGACTCCTCTGGGAGAAGATTTGATCCCGGCATTAGACATTCTTTACATTTGGAGTATCAGACGCTTAAATGAATTGAATCTTCCCATTGATCCAGATGCCTTTGCAGTTCACACAGAAGTCAAATATCGTGACCAATTACAAGATATCATGGATACGTATATGAAAAAGCATCCTCCAGTGGAGCAAAAATAGTAAACAAAAAAAGCTGCTTATGCAGCTTTTTTTGTTATTAGGATAGGATATTATATATAGCTACAAACAAGGTTGTATTCAACCTGTGTAACTGCCAGAATAAATTGTTCTGCAACAAACCCTTATTTGTTTGTTACATAATCATAGATTGCATGTGCTGCATGTTTACCAGCTCCCATTGCAAGGATAACGGTAGCAGCACCTGTAACTGCATCACCACCGGCATAGACACCCTCTTTGGTTGTCTTTCCGTTCTCTTCATCAGCTACGATACATTTCCATTTATTTACTTCCAGACCCTTTGTTGTAGAAGAAATCAATGGGTTTGGAGATGTTCCCAGAGACATGATAACAGTATCAACATCCAGAACAAAGTTAGATCCCGGAATTTCCTGCGGACGTCTTCTTCCCGACTCATCCGGCTCACCAAGCTCCATGCGGACACATTCAAGACCGGATACCCATCCGTTCTCATCTTCATAGATCTCAACCGGATTAGTCAGAAGGTCAAAGATAATGCCCTCTTCTTTTGCGTGATGAACTTCTTCCACACGGGCAGGAAGCTCTGCTTCACTTCTTCTGTATACAATATGAACTTCCGCACCAAGACGAAGTGCAGTTCTTGCAGCATCCATTGCTACGTTACCACCACCAACGACAGCTACTTTCTTTCCGCCGTGAATCGGTGTGTCATACTCATCTCTGTATGCGCTCATCAGGTTATTTCTTGTCAGGTACTCGTTTGCAGAGAATACACCATTTGCGTTCTCACCATCAATACCCATGAATTTCGGAAGACCTGCTCCAGAGCCGATAAATACAGCTTCGAAACCTTCCTCATCGATCAGCTGATCAACAGTTACCGCTTTACCGATAACAACGTTTGTCTCAATTTTAACACCAAGATCTGTTACATTGTTGATCTCTCTTGCAACGATACGCTGTTTCGGAAGACGGAACTCCGGAATACCGTAACGAAGTACTCCGCCCGGCTCATGTAATGCTTCAAAAATTGTAACATCGCATCCCATTCTTGCAAGCTCGCCTGCGCAAGCCAGACCTGCAGGACCGGAACCTACGATTGCGATCTTATGTCCGTTTGACGGAGCCGGTGCCTGCTGGCTATAATTATTTTCAGCAGCTGCATCTGCTACGAAACGCTCCAGTTTACCGATGGAAACTGCCTCGCCTTTGATACCGCGGACACATCTTCCCTCACACTGGTTCTCCTGTGGGCATACACGTCCACAAGTAGCCGGAAGGGATGTATACTGAGAAAGGATTTTGTAAGCCTCTTCGATCTCGCCTGTTTTTACTTTTCCGATAAATCCAGGAATGTCGATGGAAACCGGACATCCTTCGATACATTTTGCATTTTTACATCCGATACATCTCTGTGCTTCCTGTACCGCTTCTTCTTTATTATATCCATAACAAACTTCTTCAAAATTTGTTGCTCTTACCTTTGGATCCTGCTCTCTTACAGGAACTTTTTTAAACATATCCATTAGTTGTCACCTCCGCAGTTTCCGCATCCACCATGATGTGTATCACCTTCATGCAGTTTCAGGATCGCGCGTCCCTCTTCTGTCTTATACATCTGCTGACGTTTCATTGCCTGGTCAAAATGAACCAGATGTCCGTCAAACTCCGGTCCGTCTACACATGCAAATTTGATCTCATCACCAACCTGCAGACGGCATGCACCACACATACCAGTTCCGTCTACCATGATTGGGTTCATGGAAACGATGGTCGGAATGTTCAGCTTTTTGGTAAGCAGACATACGAATTTCATCATGATCATCGGTCCGATGGCTACGCAGACATCATACGGCTGCTCAGCTTTTGCTGCCAGATCTTCAATTGCTGTGGTAACCATTCCCGGAATACCATAGCTTCCATCATCTGTACATACATACAGATTTCCTGCTACTGCTTTCATCTCATCCTCAAGGATCAGCATATCATGATTCTTTGCACCGACAACTACATCTACATCAATGCCATGCTCATGCATCCATTTTACCTGTGGGTAAACCGGTGCAGCTCCAACACCACCTGCTACAAACATGATTTTTTTCTTTTTCAGTTCTTCCAGGTCTTCTTCTACCAGTTCAGACGGGCATCCCAGCGGTCCAACAAAATCCTGGAATGCATCTCCCTCTTCCAAAGCTGACATACGTTCTGTAGAAGCTCCAACGATCTGGAATACAATGGTAACGGTTCCTGCTTCTCTGTCATAATCACAGATTGTCAGCGGAATACGCTCTCCGATCTCATCCATCTTTACTATTACAAACTGTCCCGGAAGACAGGCTTTTGCTACTCTTGGTGCATCAACAACCATATAATAGATTTTATCAGCTAACTGCTTACGTTCTAAAATCTTATACATAAGTACCTCCTCTATTGTTAATTTATTAACTAACTCACTTTTTATATTGTATACAAAATAGCGTCTTTTTTCAACTCCTTTCTGCACATTTACATGTTCTAATTCGTATACATTCAATTATAATTATTGCTTTTTTTATTATACAAAAAGCGTGCCATTTTTTCAACAAAAAGGACCCCTGCAAAGCAGAAGTCCTTTTCCTGGATAGGTATAATTTAGAAAATCATAAAATCAAATAATTTGATTTTATTCCGGAACAACTTTTGTGAATGTTCTGGCCTCTTCCTCGCCACGCTGTACACGTAAAGCGCCTAAAGCAAGGGATTCCATCTCATTTTCACCGGCATATACGATTACCGGTGCGATAAACTCTACACGTTTTGCAACTTCTTTTGTAAAATATTCAGAATATGCAATACCGCCGGTCAGAATGATGTTGTCAACTTTTCCATCCACATAAACACTCAATTTTGCAATATTTCTTGCAACATTGAGAATCATTGCATCATAGATCAGTTTGGCTTTCTCATCGCCATCCATCATCATTTTTTCAACGATTCGTGTATCATTTACACCAAAGTAGCCCATAAGACCACCCTGTGTTTTTACTTTTTTCATCATGGCTTTTTTGCCCATGCCTTCACGGGTTGCCATATCAATGACCTGAAATGCAGGCAGTCCGCCGGCACGCTCCGGTGAGAACGGGCCTTCATCATCAGAGATCATATCAACAATCTGACCTTTGTGGTGCAGGGATAATGTGATTCCACCGCCCAGATGAGCAACGATCACAGAAATATCACTGTATGGTTTGTTATGCTCTTTTGCATATTTCATAGCTGCTGCACGCATGTTCAGGTTATGTCCCATACCTTTACGCTGCATCTCCGGTAAACCGGTCACTTTTGCAAGTGGCTCCAGCTCATCAACAGTTACTGCATCGTAAATATAGGCCGGAATGTCAAGCTCTGTAGCGATGGCATTTGCGATAACTGCGCCAAGGTTGGATGCATGCTCATTCTGCGGTGCGTATGTAAGCTGCCATACCATATCTTCGTTTACACGATAAGCACCAGCTTTAATCGGTGGAAGCAGTCCTCCTCGGGATACGATTGCTGTCAGATCCTCTTTGTGTACTCCATTTTTCTCCATGGTTGCAAGGATCAGGTCTTTACGCATCTCATACTGATCGATAATATTTTCAAAAGGTTTTAACTCATCCTGAGAATGTTCAATGCTCTCTACAAATAACGGTGTCTCATCCTGATAAACCGCAATTTTTGTGGATGTGGAGCCTGGATTCATTACTAAGATTTTTTCCATATCGGTCTCCTTATTTGTTTTTGCCTGCACTTACTGCTGCTGCTAATGCAAGAGAAAGGAATTTTTCTTTTGCAGAAGATCCTCTGGAGCAGAATACGATCGGTACCTGAGCACCAACTACGAAACCTGCCATGTTACCTTTTGCAATGATTGTGATGGATTTTCCAAGGATATTTCCAACCTGGATGTTTGGAACAAGGATAACATCTGCATCACCTGCAACCGGGCTTTCAAAACCTTTGATGTCTGCGCACTCTTTGTCCAGAGCGATATCCAGGGAGATCGGTCCCTCAACAACACAGTCTTTGATCTCGCCGCGCTCGTTCATCTCTTTTAACTCGCGTGCTTCTACTGTCTCAGGCATTTTCGGGTTTACTTTCTCTACTGCTGCTACAGCTGCGATCTTCGGATTCTCATATCCAAGAGCTTTCAGAGTCTCTACGGTATTCTCGATGATCTGAGCTTTCTGCTCAAGTGTCGGGTATGTCATCATACCACCATCTGTAGTAACAAGAAGTTTATGATAATGTGGAAGTTCGTCAAATACGAAATGAGACATTACACGGCCTGTTCCAAGACCTGTCTCTTTGTTTACAGCCGGTTTTAAGATCTGTGCTGTCTCCATTTTACCTTTCATCAGGAAATCACCTTTTCCTTCGTGGATCAGGGCAACGGCACGTTTTGCAGACTCGTCTACATCCGGAACATCGTAAATATCTTCTTCCGGTACAACCAGACCGATCTCTGCACAGATTTTGTCGATCTCTGCTTTATCGCCAACCAGAACCGGTTTTGCGATTCCTTCTTCCTGTGCATGTTTGATTGCCTGTAATGTGTGCTCATCCTGAGCAGCTGCAACGATTACACGCATTGGCTCTGGGAAACCTTTTACACGCTCTACGATCTCATCAAAGTTTTTAATAACTGCCATACTAAAATCCTCCTGCTTTTGTTTATATATTTTTTGAGTCTTTCCTGAGACTCTTTTCTCATTCATTGATTCTCATTATAGCATGATTCTTTTTGTATCGCAACAGGAAAATTTGCAATTTATACTTTATATTTTGCATCGTGCACGATTTTTTTGTTTTTATATACATTATTGAAAGAGAAGTCCCTGATTTGTCTCAGTCGCTAACAATCGCTCCTTGAGAAAAATCAGGGACTTCTCTTAATCTACACGGTGATAAAAAATCACGGTAATATTCCTATATTTTTTAGTTTATACATTCTTCGCTGTTTATCAAAAAATGTAATAAAATTTCTATTAGAAAAAGATATTTGTCATGAATTATATTTTTGCCATGTAAATTCAGGACAATAACTGAAATAGCGGGAATCTTAATTTTTCCTAGCAGCGATTGTTAGCTGCCGGGACAAATTAAGAATCCCGCTCTCATACTCTATATTAGAATCTATTTTTCACAGTCTCAAGGTTTTTAAGAATGTACCCCCGTGACCACAACTGATGTGCTTCCAATCCATCACAGATTTTTGCAAAATCTTTGTTTGCAACTGCATCATGAATCTGCTCAAAATATGTGATACCGGAATGGTACTGTCCGCCACTGCCACCTTTTTCACGCGGCATTGCAAATAATGCATGCAGAATCTCGTCCATACCTGTCATAGAAGTTACTTTTGTCATCAACATATCATTGTTGGAATTTTTATAAAATACATCCATAATATTTCGGATACATCTGCAGCTTTCAATGACGCCATTGGAAGAACGGTATTCTTCAATGTATTTTTCGATCTCCTCTGCCATCTTCTGTGCATCGCCGTTACGAAGTGCATTACGTGCGGCTACCATCTGATAAGAAAAAGAAATCTCCTGAATCTCCCGGACATCTTTCTCTGTGATATCTATAACGTGTGCACCTACGTTGTTTTCGAATTCAATCAGCCCTTCATTTAATAAACGGTTCAGCGCTTCACGCACCGGTGTGGAACTTACACCATATTCCTCCTGAAGTTTGCTTACATTTAATTTACTTCCAAAAGGAATCTTTAACTGTACAATGCGCTCCCGCAATTTCTCATATACCTGATCCACAAGGGATACTCTCTTAATTACTGCCATTCTTTTCTTTTTACTCCTGTTTTACTTATAGCCTTCCTACACATTTCACATTTTGCACAATGTCAAATACATAGAATATTATGCCACACATCCAGAAGCAATGCAAACACTTTATCGTATAAAAAGAAAAACTTTCCACATAAAATCTTTGTAATATAGTTTCTTAAATTCTCCTGTCAATGACTAGCCATTCATTTATATATAGAAAAAAAGACACGGTCAAAACCATTTCTGATTCTGATCGTGTCTTTTCTATTACTCTACTTCAAAGTAATCATTGTCATCCTTCTGACGGGCACCTTCTTTTTCATAGATACCCATCACATGGCATTCCGGACAGAAACCGAACTCATCACCAAACTCAGTCATGACATCCAGTGCGTATTCGAATTTCATTCCGCATTTTGGACAATGATAATACATGTATAAAGCTCCCCAGGTCATAAAGAAGCCTCCTATTATTTAGCTGTTAAACCAAGCATCTCACGTGCCTCAGCCGGTGTAGCAACTTCGTTACCATACTCTCTGATTACACGAGCAGCTCTCTCTACGAACTGAACGTTGCTCTCTGCAAGCTGTCCTTTAGCGTACATTACGTTGTCTTCCATACCTACACGGATTCCGCCGCCAAGTGCTACTGCACCGTACAGCATCTCCATTGCGCTGTGTCCAACACCGAAGCAGGACCATGTGTAGTTTCCTTTTCCTACTAACTCATCAGCTGTCTCTTTCATGAAGATCAGGTTTTTCATTGTTCCCGGGATACCATTTGCACATCCCATGCAGAACTGGAAGTGTACAGGTGTTTTCAGAACGCCTTTTTTGATATAGTAAGCAGCGTTTCCGATCATACCCGGATCAAATGCTTCGATCTCTGGTTTTGTATTTGTCTCCTGGAATAACAGACCACAATCTGTTAAGAATTTCGGGGAGTTGATGAATAATCCACTGTTTAACCAGTTCATAGAACCACAGTCATAAGAAGCCATCTCTGGTTTTAATTTTTTAACATGAGCAACACGGATCTCGTCATCAGCGTGGATATCTCCAGATGTTGTAAGGTTCAGGATGATATCGCAATCCGGATATTTTGTGTGGATCAGGTTTACAGTCTCTTCGAATTTAGCTGTATCCATTGTTCCATTTCCTTCATCATCTCTCATATGAAGATGAGCGATTGCAGCGCCTGCTTTCCAGCATGCGTATACGTCATCAGCGATCTCCTGTGGAGTCATTGGAACGTTCGGGTTGTTCTCTTTTTTTGGCCATGCGCCAGTTACTGCTGCTGTGATAATTGTTTTCTTTGCCATTTTTCATTCCCTCATTTCTTATTTATATGGTATAAATTCATACATTTAAATTTTATGTCATGTCTGGTCGAATGTCAAGACATTGACATAGCAACTTTTGAAAAATTTGACAATATATCTCTATTTTATAAGCTCTGAATAAGCCCACTGCATTGCTGCAATGGGCTTATTTTATATCATTTGGTAATTCCAGCCAGAATTATTTGTTGCGGTTGAACAGTCTCTGGATGTAGTCAAGGCAGCTAAGACCATACTCTTCAGCATCGCCGTAACCTGTTCCACAGTATTTGTATTTTCTATCCGGAACTGTCGGATCAATGTTCTCTTCGTCAACGTAAGCAACCGGATGAGCCATAGAGCCATCGCCCATGTACCATCTGATTGGGTAGCAGTGGAAGTCGAACCATTTACCTGGAACGATCTTATCAAGATCACCACCAAGGTTCTCAACACCAACAATACCATGACCAAGCATCTCTTTATGACATGGCTCCCAAGTTCCCCATACACCAAGGTTCTCTAACTCGCCAAATTTCTCATCATATGCTTCCTGTCCATGGATACGGATGTACTCGAATTTATCGAACTCAGCGTAAGCTTCCTCACCAAAGAGCTCTTTGTACTCTTCAACGATTGTTTTACCTGTAGCGCCAAGAAGGTTCATTCTTGTCATACCGTTGTTACCCATAGCTGTGTGAAGCGGATGATCCAGAGCCTGTCCGTCCATAGCTACACATTTAACGCCCTGTTTTACAAACCATTTACCAGCGTCGATACCTGTACCAGCTGCATAATGATAGTAAGCTTTAGAATCATCGAAGTAACGATGCATTCCAGAGTTCAGGCAAAGGATTTTTCCTTTCAGATCACCATCTTTAAGACCGTACTCTTTCATACATGCATCAAGATGTTTGTCTGTGATCAGTCCCCAAGGCTCGATATCGATTTTGAAAACGATAGCCTGTCCAGCGTAAGCATCAGCCGGCATCTCATGTGTGTAACGAGCACGTCTGCCATCGAACTCATACTCCATAACGTGACGTGGTGCATCACAGTGTGTACCTGTATGCATTGTACATGTAATTCTCTGTGTTAAAACGCCACCTTTAGCCATAGAATGTGCGCCTACGATTTCTGGTTTATCAAAGTAAGGCCAACGCGGAATCTCTGCACTAAAAGGATGTGCTAAATCTACTACTACTTTTCCCATTTTTATTATCCTCCTGAATAGAATATAGTGTGTCTATTTCATGTACCTTCACATTACCCGAAGATACGAATGAACCATGTTATTGTATAATTAAATTTATTTGTTGTAAAGCATCTTGATCAGATACTCATTCAGACCACCGTTGATCTCTGCGATCTCTTCGTCTGTATATTTCATGAATCCTTCATGAACGCCATCTACTGCCTCTGCACGGAAACCGTTTTTGCCTTCATCCAGCATCTGTTTCAGTAATGGAGAAGCATCATGTCTGTCTTCCAAATCTTTTAATACATAGTTATGGATATTGGATGTCAGCTGTGTGCTTACCATATCAGAGTTTACTAATGGTGGTAAGTATGGAAGTCTCAGACCAAAGCTGTATTTGCAAGCATCATCTACAGTTTTTGCATCTGCGATACCACGCTCAACGATGGAAATAGCCTCACGCCATAAAGCATGCTGCATTCTGTTTGCGATAAATCCCGGAACATCCTTTTTGCAAAGAACCGGTTTTTTACCAGCTTCTGTTAAAACGTCGATAACAGTCTGGGCAACCTCATCTGTAGTAGCATCTGTCTTAACAACCTCTACTAACGGAATCAGGAATGCAGGATTCCAGAAATGTGTACCGCAAAGTCTCTCACGGTGTTTACATTTTGCAGAAATCTCTGTCGGGCTCATAACGGATGTATTTGTACAGAAGATACAGTCATCTGCTACATACTCCTCTAACTGAGCGAACAGATTCTGTTTCATCTCCATCTCCTCTAATACACACTCAACAACCATCTGTGCGTTTTTAACGCCTTCGTCGTTCATATCCTGTGTAAAGCTGATTTTGGAAACGATGTTATCTACGTCTGCCTCTGTTACGATTCCTTTTTCTACAAGAAGTTTCATGTTGTTGCGAACTTTTGCTTCTACGTTTACTGGGAATACATCATATACAGTAACCTTTGCATCATCAAGTCCTGCAAGGATCTGTGCGATTGCGCTTCCCATCATTCCGCCGCCGCATACTAAGAAATTTTTAATTTCACTCATTATTTTTGCATCTCCGTCTTATTAATCATTTACAGAGCCCCGCCCGCTTGTGGCGGGCAGGAGCTCTTCTTAATTTGTGTAATAAGTCTGCAATCATGGTTTTGTACGCCACATTACATGACTGTGTTTATTGTCAAAGACAATAATTAGCAGGTTAAGTAACCACCGCTGCAGTCGCAGTTAGCGCCTGTGATGTAGTTAGAAGCGTCAGAAGAAAGGAAGATAGCATATCCTACGAAATCTTCCGGCTCAGCCAGACGTCCGATTGGCTCACGTTTCATAAAGTTCTGGTATACAGCAGACTCCGGATCGAACATCCACTCTGTTAAATCGCTACGGAATACTGTCGGGCACAGAGAGTTAACATTGATACCATATTTAGCGGAAAGGTCACAAGCCATGGAAGAAACCATAAGGTCTGCACCACCTTTAGATGTACAGTATCCTGTGTATCCAGCCATACCACGTTTAGAACGCTGAGATGTAACAACTACTACTTTACCGCCTTTGCCCTGAGCAACCATCTGCTCTGCAACATATTTACAAACAACGTATACAGATTTGCAGTCAGCATCCATGATGTACTGCCAATCAGCTACGGACTGCTCTAAGATGTTCTGTGGTTTGTTGAATCCGTGGCAAACAGCAAGAATGTTGATCTCACCATATTTAGCAACTGTACCTTTTACTAAAGCGTCAACATCTTCCTCTTTTGCAGGATCAGCTTTGATGTATGCGCAGTCGATATTCTCTGCTTTGAACTCTGTCTCCAGCTCCTCTAATTTAGCTGCGTTACGACCAGTCATCATAACTTTTGCTCCAGCATAACCATATGCTTTAGCAAGAACTTTTCCTAATGCACCAGTTGCACCTGTAACCAGAGCTACTTTTCCTTCTACAGAAAACATGTTGTCGACAAAGTCTTTCTTTAAACTTACCATTTCCCAAAATCCTCCTTCATTTTTTGCCTTTTGGTTTTTCTCATTTCAGTTTCTAAATTAAGAAGCTGAGATGGATCAAGGCGAAACGGATAAACCTAAAATTCCGTTCGTCAAATTCATCATGTTTAGTATAGTTCATGTCGCTTTTTTATGCAATACATACAATATTGTTATTAAGTTACTGTACGGTAATTCAGTTTCCTTTTTGTGCATTACTACTAACACTTTTTTATTTTTTTACATGAAAATTGTTGATTTTTCCCTCACATGGTGGTAGACTATGTCTTGTAAAAAATGTCAGGTAGAAAGGAAGGTTTTATATTATGGCTGGCTACAAAATTACTAAAAAAGATGCTTATTATACTTATGAGGCACCAGGACACAAAGAGTGCAAATTATGCAGACTTCATGATCCGCAGGATATCGATGGTGGTAGACTGATCAACGGTCTTTCTCACTTCCTTCCAAGCGGCGGCGGCACAGAGTTCGCTGACAACGCTATGGAGTCCATCTACTACATTGTAGAAGGAACAATGTTATTCAAAGGCGATGACGGAGTTGAGACTGTTCTTGAGGCAGGCGACAGCGTACATATCGCACCGCACTCTAAAAAGAGCGTTACAAACATCGGAACAACAACAGCTCAGATGTTAGTAATTCTTTTACCAGAAGCTGCTAAATAATTCATTTAAGCGAATTATCATATCTGTAAAAAAAGAAATCCGGTTTTCTGATCTTCAGAACGCCGGATTTCTTTTTTCTGCTCCTATTCTTTATGTCATTCTTATATTTTATTATATTGCTTATGTAAAATCCACCAAATTGCTTTTTATTCTGAGTGAAAATCTTAACTTCCTCTTACATAAAAACCGGCATCTGTTTTGCTCAGACACCGGTTTTTGTTATGTTTTCTTCTATTCCTGTATAATATTACTTTTGTATTATGTCTCTCATTTTCTTCTCAATCACAAAATTCCCGATCACTCGGATCATTTATGATAACAGGATTCGGTCATTATCAAGCTGAGCGCCAACACCCTCCTTGAATTTTTCCAACAGATCTGCAACCGTCAGACCTTTTCTTTCCTCTTCTTTGACATCCAGCACGATCTCACCGGAGTTCATCATCAAAGTTCGATTGCCAAGATCCAGCGCTGACTGCATGTTATGTGTGATCATCAGGCAGGTGATCTTGTTTTCTGCCACGATCCGTTTGGTCAGATTCAATACTTTTTCTGCCGTCGCCGGGTCCAATGCTGCCGTATGCTCATCCAAAAGCAAAATTTTTGGTGTTACAACGGTTGCCATCAGAAGTGTCAGTGCCTGACGCTGTCCACCGGAAAGCAGTCCCACCGGATTTTTCATACGGTCTTCCAGTCCCATATCAAGTAAAGCAAGTTTTTCACGGAACATCTGTTTTTCTTTCTGAGAAATTCTGCTGAAAAACTTTCCTCTTGAGGCAGATGCCCTCAGATAAGCCAGTGCAAGATTTTCCTCAATGCTCATATTCGGAGCCGTACCTTTCATCGGATCCTGAAACAGATGTCCGATGTATTTGCTTCTCTTATGTTCTTTTTCATATGTAATATCTCTGCCATCCAGAATAACTGCGCCTTCATCCACAAAAAATGTTCCGCAGATTGCATTGAACATAGTTGATTTTCCGGCACCATTACTTCCGATGATGGTTGCGAAATCACCATCCTGTAATTCCAGATTCAGATGAGACAATGCTTTTTTCTCATTTACCGTTCCCGGATTAAAGGTTTTTGATATATCGATTAATTGGAGCATTACAGATTACCTCCCCGTTTTCTTTTTGCGATTGCCGCACGTTTGGTCTTTGCAAACGCCGCTTTCTGTTTCAGATACGGCAGAGAAATCGCTACTGCTACGATAATGGATGATACCAGTTTCAGGCATTCTGCCGGGACATTGAATCGAAGTGCAATTGCCACGATGAAACGGTACAGGCAGCTTCCAAGGATGACGCCAAAAATTCGTTTTGCCACATGTCCTTTTCCAACCAGTGTCTCACCGATGATCAGACTCGCCAGAGCGATGGTAACCTGACCGGTTCCGATATTGATATCACAGGATCTCTGATACTGAGCCAGCAGCCCGCCGGAAAGTCCGGTCATAGCGTTTGCCACACACAGTCCAACGGTAATGGTAAATACCGGACTGATGGAGGAAGCTCTTACCATAAAGGCATTGTCACCGGTTGCCCGGATAGAAAGTCCCAGCCTCGTTCCAAGAAACCAGATCAGGATAACTGCCACGATCAGGATTACGATCAGAATGGCAATAATTTCATACCAGTTTCCACCAATTTTGTCTTTTGCCAGTGTGAAAATTGTATCGTTGGCAAACAGATTGATAGTGGATGAAAATCCCATAACCGCAATATTGATGGTATACAAACCGGTATTTACGATAATTCCAGCCAGAATGGACTCAACGCCCAGTCTGGTCTGAAGAAATGCCGTTACAAATCCGGAGATTACACCGGCACCGGTCGCTGCCAGAAGTCCCAGAAACGGATGACCCTGCAGGGTTACCATGGCACACACAGCGCATCCTAAAGTAAAACATCCATCTGTGGAAAGATCCGCAATATTTAAAATTGAAAATGATACAAACAGCGCCAGCGCAACCAGCGCATAAATACATCCAAGTTCAATTGCACTCTGTGCAAGTGATACTGTAAAAATTGAAGATAACATAATCAGTTTCCGCTCCCGCTTTTATTCAAATTCCTGAGCAGTTGTAGTCTCTTTTACCTGCTCGCACATAGTAGCAAACATGCTGTAATCCAGACCGATTTTTTCTGCTGTGTCTGTATTGATGGTTGCGATACCATTGTTCATAGTCTGTACCGGAGTTGTTGCCGGATCAGCACCGTTTACCAGAATATCTACTACCATGTCTGCTGTTGCTTTTCCAAGTTCTTCGTAATTTACGCCATATCCGCAGAATGCACCATTTAATGCGAAGGAATCAGCACCACAATACTGTGGAACTTTTGCATCCTGGAATTTTTCAAAAATTGCAAGTTCTGCTGTCATAACGGTATTGTCAGTTGGTGTAAATACCGCCTCGCATCCTGCTGCGATCAGCGCGTCTGCTGCAAGAGATACCTCATCGTTGGTTGTTCCTGTTTTTTCAACATACTCGATTCCTTTCGCATCCAGATATGCTTTTGCATCTGCGATCGGCTGTGTGGAGGAATCCTGTCCTTTGTCATATAACAGACCTACTTTTTTGATATCCGGCTGTGCCGCCAGCATCAGATCCATGATCGCATCGGTATCCAGCATATCAGATGTACCTGTGATGTTGCTGCCCGGTTTATCCATGCTCTCTACCAGACCTGTGATAACCGGATCAGATACTGCAGAAAATACAACCGGTGTCTGTGTTTCTTCTGTTGCTGCCTGCATAACCATTGCAACCGGTGTTGCTACCGGAACAATTGCATCTACGTTATCATTGATCAGGTCACTTGCGATCTGGTTCATAACGGTTGCATCTGCCTGACCATTGTATGTGTGATTTGCATAATCAAATGTCACACCAAGCTCTTTTCCTTTTGCATCCAACTCTTCTTTTACAGCTTTTACGATCTGGTTTAAAGAAGCATCGTCAACATACTGAACAATTCCTACCTGATAAACTTTGCCATCTGCTGCCTCTTCTGTTGCAGAAGTGGTATTTCCTGCATCTTTCTGATCGTTTGACTGACCACCGCAGCCTGCCAGAACTGTTACTGCCATTGCGCATCCAAGTGCCATTGCTAAAAATCTCTTTTTCATCTTTTTACTCTCCTCTTTTTCATGTTTCATGATTTTAAAAAAACCGTCCCAGGATAAACTTATCCTGAGACGGTAATAAACTGATTTATTATCGCGGTACCACTCAAATTGGCGTGACGCCCACTCTTTTTATGTACGTATTCATACATACCGACTGGATAACGGGTTCGGCTCCCGGCATACCCTACTCTCAAATCCATTTCAGGCAGCCCTCAAAAGTCCATTCAGCTTTCTCCTCATACTGCACTCACACCAACGACAGCTCTCTGAAAATCGGTTCGACATCACTGTCTCCAGCCTACTACTCTTTTTCAACGGTTTCAACTTGTTTTCTTATATGTGCTTTAGTCTATTACATTCTTGAAGTTTTGTCAATCAGTTTTCTCATTTTTCTCACATTTTATGAGAAGTATACAAGACTGTCTTCCGGTTCTTCTGCTTTTACGACTTCTTTTGCGTACAGAACCGGGCCTTTTCCACGATATTCCTTGGCAAACTCATTGTGGATCTCTGCGGTTATATAAATCCAGGATTTGTGCGGAATCTCCACTGCTTTGTCATACTTGCATTTCAGACCGATAAACTGAATATCCTCTGCACAGCAGGTCATGGCAAAACGTCCCGGTACCATCATCGGTTTTTTACCGAATTTGTCCGGTCTATATACAAGTCCCAGAAAACGAATGGTTTTGCCTTCGTATTTCTGCGGATTGTCCTGTACATCCAGATAGAAAATGCCGTAGTCAGCATCGGTGATTTCAATGACATCCTGATCCAGATCATATGGAAGCTCATCAGCATCACTCTCATCAATGGTACCATCTTCTCGCTCGTATACGATCTGTGCACGGCGATTTACAGCCTTGATGGTTCTGCGGAATTTTGCTTTCGGTGTGTCATCGGTGCAGCGGTTAAAAATAACCACATCGGTATTGAACACCTGCTCCATCATCATGGCACGCATGTTTGTCAGGTACAGTTCAAATGTAGAAGCATCTACGGTGGCCAGAGACTGAACGATTTCCCATCCTTTCGGGAGTTTCATTTCCAGAATTTTGGCTGATTCCCAAGTACCGTTATACTCGATAAATACCTGATCCGGCTTAATGGTATCGTCACACTCTTTCAGATATTCCTCGGTAAATTCTTCTTCGGACTCTACTGCCACAACCGTAATTTTGTCTTTTGCCAGTGCTTCTTCATCGTATTCTTCATCGCCGTCTTCGCAGGCAATGATCAGACTGCGGGAGCCGATGCCAAAATCATTCTCCTGAAGGGTCTGAGTAATCAGGGAAGTTTTTCCACTGTCCATAAAACCGGTAAATAAATATACTGGTATATCCATAATTATTCGTTTCTCTCTTTTCTGTAATTTTTGCTTTCTGCGTGGTTTCAAAAGAAAACTTTTTCCGATATAGCAATGCTGACCGCACTGCCATATCGGAATCCGTTTTTAGTTCAGTTCAAATAATTCTTCTAATTTATGCTCGTCGATATCTGTACCGATGACACAGAGACGTCCGGTATAATCCGGCTCACCGTCACGCAGCTCATACTCGCCCGGAACCATATCGAAATAGATCCATGTGCCGTCTTCTGCCGGAACCATTCCTTTTGCACGTAAAATTGTGCCGTAGTCCTCAGTATCGCAGAATGTTTTCAGGATAGACTCGATCTTCTCTTTTGTATATTTATGAGGAGTCTCTTTGCCCCAGCTGATAAATACTTCATCTGCATCATGGTCGTGATGGTGATGATCGTGGTCATGGCATCCACAGGTGCATCCTTCGCCGTGGTCGTGATCATGGTCATGATGATGCTCATGCTCGTGATCGTGGTTATGGTCGTGATGATGTTCATGCTCGTGATCGTGATCTTGGTGATGCTCATGTTCGTGATGATGCTCATGATCGTGGTCATGGTCGTGATGATGTTCATGCTCGTGATCATGATGATGCTCTTCGTACTCTTTCATCATTTCCTGCATCAAAGAATCCTGCTGCTCGATTACTTTCAGGATCTGCTCTCCGGAAATAGAATCCCAAGGTGTTGTAATAATAGCAGCCTTCGGATTTAATTTCTGAATCTCTTTTACGCAAAGCTCCAGTTTTTCCTCTTTCATATTCTGAGTTCTGCTTAAAACAACAGTTGTTGCATTTTCAATCTGGTTGTTGAAGAACTCACCGAATGCTTTCATCTGTTTGGTTGCTTTCATTGCATTTGCAACCGTTACCAGTGCATTTAATTTTACATCATGATTTTTCTCCATGTCTTTTACAGAAGACATAACATCAGAAAGTTTGCCAACTCCGGACGGCTCGATAAGGATACGATCCGGATGATAAGTCTCGATTACTTCATTTAAGCTGCGGTTGAAATCACCAACCAGAGAGCAGCAGATACAGCCGGAATTCAGCTCTTTGATCTCGATACCGGAATCCTTTAAGAATCCGCCGTCGATACCAACTTCACCGTACTCATTCTCAACCAGAACTACTTTCTCACCGGAGAAAACTTCTTCCAGCATTTTTTTAATAAAAGTTGTTTTTCCGGCTCCAAGGAATCCGGAAATAATGTCTATCTTTGTCATTTTATATCATCCTTTCTTAGCTTTTAAATTTCCACCCTTTGACAGATTATTTTAAGTCTGAAATCAGGAATTGTCAAGGTGTGTCACATATCCCTTCAATCCCATAAACGCAGGGTGATAGGACTCTTTTGCCCGGCGCAGACCTTCTACACCGCTGTCATCCTCACGGTTGACATACTGATACCCCTCTGCCGCATGCTCTGCGAACTGCTGGTTGATCATCGGATAAGCCCCCGGCACATCCGCAAAAGCCTTTTCGATATGCACCACATACATATCTTTATTTAATTCTTCGCCAATGGCAAAAGCTACCACATCGCCATCCGGCTCCAACCGCAGCAAACCACCGGTCAGATGAAGTTCTTTCATCAGACGCAACGCATTGAACGTCACACACAGTTCGTCCAGTTTTTCCTCATCCTCTTCACAGTCGTTGATTCTGCGCCATTCCAGTCCCATCTGAAAACAGTCTTCCACATTTTCATCAGTGATCGGCTCATACACCCAGTTCGGATACAGATTTTTAAATTTATTCACATGGTTCTTTTTGCCGTGATATTTCTTGCCGGATAATGCCACAAGTTTTTCCCTCTCATATACATAATCCGCCAGGTCGCGCTCATACTCCACCTGATATTTTCCCGGAAACCATTCTTCTAACTGCTCCACATTCTTTGGTGTCGTCAGATGCAGCGCAAAAGGTTTGCCATCCTCTGCAAAATACTCCTCCAGCGTCAGAATCGCCTGTTTTACTTTTTCCGGTTCGCCAAGCGGCATGGATACGCTGTTAAAATCCGTCAGATCCGCAAAAATCAGACAATCGTTGACCATCGCGTAACCGGTTTTATATTTTCTGCCCCAGAGATAGATGTTTGCAAAACACATGTCACAGCCTTTGTCCTGTTTTTCATCCAGATAGGCGTCCATCCATGTCTTATCGGACAGTTGTACTTTTTTTACTTCCAGTCTGCTCATATATAATAATTTTTTCCTTTCCAGACTTTATTGTGCAAGATTTGCCATCTCGCACAGTTTCTGATAAATACCGCCTTTTGCCACAAGTTCTTCATGAGTACCGCTCTCTTCAATGCCGTTTTCCGTCAGCACCAGAATGCGTTCTGCATTACGGATGGTAGACAGACGATGTGCGATTACGAAAGTAGTACGTCCTTTGGCAAGGATTTCCAATGATTCCTGCACAACTTTTTCACTTTCATTATCCAATGCAGATGTCGCTTCGTCAAAAATCAGGATCGGCGGATTTTTCAGGAACACACGGGCAATAGACAGACGCTGTTTCTGACCACCGGACAATTTCACTCCTCGCTGTCCGATATCCGTATCATATCCATCCGGGAAACTCATGATAAATTCATGGGCATTGGCTTCTTTTGCCGCTTTGATAACCTCTTCCCTGCTGGCATCCGGTTTTCCATAGCGAATATTTTCCAGAATCGTCCCCGCAAATAAATACACGTCCTGCTGCACGATTCCGATATGGTTGCGCAGATCCGACAATTTGATCTTGCGGATATCCTGACCATCCACCCGGATCGTACCGCCTGTCACATCATAAAATCGCGGAATCAGACTGCACAGCGTACTTTTTCCTGCACCGGAGCTTCCAACCAACGCCACATACTCTCCCGCCGGGACTTCCAGATTTACATGGTTCAGCACCATCTGATCACTGTCTGCATAATGAAAGGACACATTTTCAAAACTGATCTCACCTTTCACTTCCTGCATCGGCTGCGCATCCGGCGCATCTTTGATATCAGGTACCACAGAGATCATCTCCATAAAACGCTCAAATCCGGAATAACCATTCTGGAATTGTTCCGTAAAATCAATCAGCGTTTTTATCGGCTCAGTGAATACATTAATATACAGCAAAAATGTGATCAGATCCGTGATATTTCCTTTTCCACGGGCAATCATCACACCGCCAGACAACATGACAACAACGGTAATTGCTGTTGTAAACGCAGTCAAGCCGGCATTGTAACCGCCCATATACCGATAACTGTTTTTCTTTGCATCCAGAAATCCGTCATTGCCCTTTTTGAACTTTTTATTTTCAATTTCCTCATTGGCAAAGGATTTTACCACACGGATTCCAGACAGATTATCCTCAATCTGACTGTTAATATCTGCAATTTTCACACGGTTCATACGGAAGGCGCGCTTCATTTTTTTGTTGAACACATAAGCATACACCAGCATAAACGGCACCAGTGCAAATGCTGCCACTGTCAGCCGTGGACTGATATTTACCATAATAATGAAAGCACCGATAATGCGAATCAGCGAAATCACGATATTTTCCGGTCCGTGATGCAATAGCTCCGTAATATCAAACAGATCCGATGTAATACGGGACATTAACTGACCGACTTTCTGATCATCGTAGAAACGGAAGGACAGTTTCTGATAGTGTGAAAAAATCTCTGCACGCATGTCGTACTCGATCTTTGCGCCCATAACATGTCCGTAATTCGATATAAAATAGTTGCAGTAACACTGAACAGCGATCAGTACCAGCATGATCACGCCCAGTCGTAAAATCGTGTGTAGCGCCTGACTGCTTTCCCAATGAACAACCTCAGATGTGATATAACGCACCACTAACGGAATCACCAGCGATACCGCCGCTGCGCCAAATGCAAAAAACATATCTGCAATAAAAATTCCCATATATGGCTTATAATATGAGAACAATTTCTTTAAATTTTTCCTCATTCGTTTTCCCCTTATCATTTAAACTGTAGTCTAATATACTACATCCATGCAAAAAAAGTCAAACCACTAGTACTCTCATTCCCCGACTTTTTCGCAAAAAGTTTGGCTCTTCTAACAATTCTCACATCTCTTGACTTTCTTTCCTGATTGGTTCACTATATTTTTATACATATTGTAATACTGTAAAAATTCTGCAGTGTTCTCCTTTTTTGCACTGTAGATTAACACAGTATTTCAGCAAGGAGGTTATTTTATGACACCAAAACAGAAATATTATAAAGTTGCCGCAGAAACGATTCTGAAAAACATTGAACGCCGCGGCTACGAAGGATGTTACTGCGAAACAAGCGAAGAAGCCGTAAAAAAAGCTCTTTCCTATGTAACACCAGGTTCCAGCGTATCTTTCGGCGGTTCCATGACCATGAACGAATGTGGTCTGATGGACGCTCTACAAAAAAGAGACGATATCACATTACTGGATCGTTCCAAAGCCTGTTCCCCGGAGGAGATTAAAGAGATTTACCACAAGGCTCTGTCCTGTGACTATTATTTCATGAGTACAAATGCTATCACATTAGACGGTCAGTTAGTTAATACTGACGGTACAGGAAACCGTGTAGCCGCTTTAATCTATGGACCAGAAAATGTAATCATCATTGCCGGCATGAATAAAGTTGCTGCCACATTGGAAGAAGCTGAATCCAGAGTAAAAAATATCGCTTCTCCGCCAAATGCCATCCGTCTGGACCGCAACACACCATGTGCGCTGACCGGAAGCTGCCATGACTGTTTTTCAGAAGGATGCATCTGCAGCCATACTGTTATTACAAGAAGAAGTGCTATCAAAGGACGTATTAAACTGATTCTCGTTGGTGAAGAACTAGGCTATTAGTGAATGTTTCATTATTTCACATTAGACAATTCGAAATCACATTACACAATTTTATAAAAAACAAAAGGCGATCAACTTTCTTCTGTTGATCGTCTTTTGTTTGGTCATACTCTTTTATTATCAGCGTCTCATATTTTCAACCTGTATTTGATGGTATATAACTCAAGCCAAACGGTGCCACACGAGTATAATTTATACAACATACTTGTGCGGCACCGTTTCTTAATCATCTATACTAATTTCTAAAAAATTCTACCCATTTAAGAAATTCTATATTCTGTGCGGTTGTTTCTGTATTATATGCATAAAAAAAGTTTTACACATCTTTTTATAAAGCATTGTGTAAAACTTTTTTTCATTTAAAACTATCGTTTTTTCCTATAAATTGTTATCTTACATCTTCTCCGGTGCATCAAATCCAAGAACATCGATACATGTCTCAAGAACGTCTCTTGTCAACTCTAACAGACGGATATAACCAGCCTGTACAGCCACATCTTCTTCTACCATAATTTTTGTCTCATGATAGAAATGGTTCAGCGCATTTGCCAGTCCGTAAATATATGCACAGATCTTGTGCGGTGCAAGTTCCTCTGCTGCATTTGTCATTACTTCATTAAAACGTGCCAGCTCCAGCATCAGGTTCTTCTCGCTTGCAGAATGTGCTGCCTGAATGGTGTAATCTGCTGCTGATTTTCCGCTCTCTGCGTATTTTTTCAAAATAGATTTGATACGCACGATGGTATACAGGATATATGGACCTGTATTTCCCTCGAAGGAGATAAATCGGTCAATATCAAAGATATAATCTTTGGAAGCCTGATTGGACAGATCTCCGTATTTGATAGCAGATAATGCAACCTGTTTTGCAGTCTTTTCTGCTTCTTCTTTTTCCATGGTGTTGTTCTCGGCAATTTTCTGATACATCTCATTCTGGATGTCCCCAACCAGTTTTTCCAGACGCATAACGCCACCCTCACGGGTTTTAAACGGTTTGCCGTCTTTGCCATTCATGGTACCAAAGCCGATAAATTTCAGTTCTGTGTTGTCATCTACCAGACCTGTTTTCTTTGCGCAGCGGAATACCTGTACAAAATGAAGCTCCTGACGTTTGTCTGCCAGATATACCATCTGATCCGGATGATAATCTTTCATACGCCATACGATAGTTGCAAGGTCTGTGGTTGTATACAGAGATGCTCCGTCTGATTTTAAGATCATACATGGCGGGATCTCTTTTGCATCGGTCTCCTCGCTGACATCAACAACCAGTGCGCCCTCGCTCATATATGCAAAACCATCTTTCTTCATCTGTTCAGCCATTGGTGCGATGTATGGATCTGCATCGGACTCGCCTTTCCAGAGGTCGAAAGAAACGTTTAAGCTGTCATAGTTTTTCTTCAGATCCGCGATGGATACAGACAGAATGTGTTTCCACAGTGCGATGTAACCTCTTCTGCCTTTCTGAAGTTCAAAAGTAGCCTGCATTGCTGCTTCTTTGTAAGCTGCATCTTCTTTTGATTTTCCACTTGCAGTCGGATAAATCTCCTCTAACTCAGAGATGGTAAACGGTGCTTCCTCCGGATATTCTCCTTCGTATGCCTCGTCAAAATAAACCAGCTCCGGTTTACGCTCATGAAGCTCTGTAATGATGAGTCCCATCTGAAGTCCCCAGTCACCAAGGTGAACATCACCGATGACATTGTGACCGATGTAACGGCTCATACGTTTTACGCTCTCACCGATAACTGCGGAACGAAGATGTCCGACATGCAGCGGTTTTGCTACATTTGCTCCACCGTAATCCACGATGATGGTCTTCGGCTCTGCTGTCTTATCGCAGCCGTAACGCTCATCTGCCTGCATTTCACGCAGATACTCTGCCAGATATTCCTCAGATAATTTCAGGTTCAGGAATCCCGGTTTTACAGACTCTACCGATGCAAACATCTCCACATCCTGTAGACGTGCTGCCACGTCATCTGCGATCATAAACGGTGCTTTTTTATACTGTTTTGCAGCAGCCATGGCTCCGTTACACTGGAACTCACACAGATCCGGTCTGTTAGACAATGTAACTTTGCCGAATTTTTCTTCGTATCCGGCTTCCACAAAAGCTTTTGTTACCTCAGCGGTAATATTATCTAATAATTTTTTCATGTGTACCTCCCGGTTTCAATCTTTCTAATTGACAATTGTTTTTATTCTAACATCATTTTTAATGTTGTGCAACGACCTGAGCCACATTTTTAAACCTGAACCGCATTTTGTAACTAAGATCATATTCCATCCCAAACAACCGTTGCAAATCACTTTTGTACCCATTAGCATTCTCACAAAAAACAACTGTATTCTTTTTCCCAATTTTACCATTCTTTGTTTTTCCATCTTCGGAATAATTTTTCTGTTTTGGTGCAAGCTGTTAATACATCAGATGTGAAATGCCAAGGGCATTCTTGAATTTGCATCAAACAATTCCGGAGGTAACCCATACATGCCAGCATACAAAGTCGAAATCTGTGGTGTCAACACATCCACGCTCCCTGTTTTGAATGAAAACCAGAAAAAAGAACTATTTACCCGCATCCGGCAGGGTGACCAACAGGCTCGGGAAGAATACATCCGCGGTAATCTCCGCCTTGTTTTAAGTGTGATCCGCCGTTTTTCCGCCTCCAACGAAAATGTGGATGATCTGTTTCAAATTGGCTGCATCGGGCTGATCAAATCCATCGACAATTTCGATCCTACTATGGAGGTAAAATTTTCCACCTATGCCGTTCCCATGATCATCGGGGAAATCCGACGCTATCTCAGAGACAACAACAGCCTGCGTGTCAGCCGCTCCCTGCGAGATACCGCCTACAAAGCCATTCATGCCAGAGAGCTTATGACCAAAAAAAACAATCGGGAACCCACACTGGATGAAATCTCCAAAGAAATTGATATTTCCAAAGAGGACATCACCTATGCACTGGATGCCATCCAAACACCGGTCAGTCTCTATGATCCCGTTTATACAGACGGCGGTGAACCACTTTACGTCATGGATCAGATCAGCGACAAGAAAAACAAAGAAGATCGCTGGGTGGAAAATCTCTCACTCAGCGATGCAATGAAACGTTTGAATAAACGCGAAAAACATATTATAGATCTGCGCTTTTTTGAGGGTAAAACCCAGATGGAAGTTGCTGAAGAAATTCATATTTCTCAGGCACAGGTCAGCCGACTCGAAAAATCCGCGTTAAAAACCATGCGAAATTACCTCATGACAACCTAAGTGCTCTATGGTGGCGCAAAAATTTACGAAAAGCTCTGTGTAAAACAAGAACTTCTGCAATTTTTTTCAAGGAGCGATTGTTAGCGACTGAAACAAATTGCAGAAGTTCTTTCAAAAAATTAAATTGTAAATTTTAAGCCACCCTAAAAGTCCCAAAAAACTTTTAATGTGTTTTCACATCGACCAGTACGCCATGAACCACGAAACGTTTGGTCTCCCCAGCCTTACTACAGGTAGACAGCGTCACCACTTTATCCTCCTTGGTCGGATGAATCCCCGTATCTTTCACAGAGGAAGCAACCATCTTATCGATCATTGCCTGCCAGCTGTCATCTGCACCGTAACCAACAGTATAGATATCACTGTCCTCATCCACATCATAGTAGGAGAAAATCTGATACCGGTACACTTTATCCGCGGTATAAACATTAAAAAACTGATTTTTTTCATAAAATCCTTCATCGTTTTTATAACGCTTAAGGTCACCGAACATCGTGGTATTTCTCATATTATGTCCGTAAATAATGGAATGATAATCGGAAAAATCCGGATTATTCAGTCCCTCCAGGAAAATACAGCCCGCAATATGATAGTTTCCGTAAATATCGCTTCTCAGATATTTGGAATCATCCCCGGAATACAATACCGGATAGCTGATATGTACATCATCGAAATTGTCAAACCGCAGCCATGCCATAATATCCGGATTTTCTTTTTTCAGCGCATCAAACTGGATTCTGGTATCATCATTCCAGTCATCCTCTGTCACGGAGCTTCCATCCGGATTGACCACATAGGTTTCTTCCAGTTTTTCAAATGTCTGCTCGGATTCCTGATAATCCTTGTAGATCTGAGCAATTTTGAAAAGTGCAAATGCCATGACTGCCAGTGCGATCACAATAATCACCAGTGTCAGCTTTCCACCTTTCTTTTTCTTCGGATTTTCTGCTTTTTTCATACGTTCTCCTTACATTCCAAAACCTCTGTTTATCATACATCAAAGCCCGAAGTCCATATCAGGTAGAAGTTCAAGTCGAACGCACGTGAGACTTGGTGCGTGATTCTGGTCAGCGCAAGCTGACATCTTCTTTTCAGAATCACTGCACTCTACACTCCGTTCCGGTCGGCGCAAAACCATTGTCTCCCAGACAATGTGCGCCCTCGCGGAGCATTTATCTCAGTCGGAGATTGAACTCCCACTGAGAAATACTTGTTACTACTCACCACTTGCAGAAGTGGGAGTCTCAACTCAGACTGAGATGAATCTCTTCCACTGACATAAACTTGTTTTCCACATCTGATGGAAATTAATAAACTACAACCGGATAACCAATTTTGACATTCTCATAAATGGTTTTCATGGCACTGTACGGTGTATTGACACAACCATGAGAACCACGTGTCTTATAAATACTTCCACCAAACTCACTTCTCCATGAAGCATCATGGATTCCGACATCTCCATTAAACGGGAGCCAGAAAGAGACTTCTGAATTATAATCCTGACCCTTCAGAGTATAGTTTGTCATACGCGCATCAATTGCCCATACACCGCCGGACGGTGTGCTGTGTCCGGCTGATACATTTCCGGTTACAACCGGTGTGGATACAATACATTCCCCGTCTTTGTACAGCCACATCGTCTGTGCCGCAATGCTTACCTCAATATAAGTACTGCCAAGGTCATTCGTATCACGGCAGACACCACTATACAGATATACAGGCTCTACCGTCTCTTTTGCCCCCTGCAAAACCAGTTCCTTTAACTGCGCAACCGTTTTCTTTTTATTGATACACCAGCCATAATCACCGCCTTTCAGTGTGATTGTCTGACCATCATGTGTTTTGAACTGTCTGCTCAAACCAAACGTATCATATTTCAATCCAAGCTGATGTACATATTCCGTAATTTTATCCTCATCCAAATCAAAGGTATAATCATCACCAAATGTAATCCAGTCTGCGATTACGGAGCTATCCACCACCTCTGTCCGATCGCCAAAATCATAGGTAATCTCTGCGACAAGCATTTTATTTGCATCATCGCATTCCTGTTTTAATTTTTCATCATCCTTGTATACACTCGGTTTTACATAACAATCCTGGTTATCCAATGAAACCTCAGATGCTCCCTCACTGACAGCGGTCTCGATCACCTGCTCTGCCTTATTGACATCCAGCTGATTTCCATGTGTCTCATCCACGATCTTGAATTCCCCATCGGAATATTCCAGATGTGCATCTGTCGGAGCTGTCATGTTCTCATCCTGCATGCAGGAAAGTTTCTGGATCTCATCATCCAATTTCTGCTCATCTACGGAAATATCCAGATCAATTTCTTCCTCTGAAGTCGCTGCCATCAAAAACCACAAAAATGGTTTTTCTTTTTTAAACAGATCATCCAGTTCCTTTTTGTCATCATATTTCAGTCCGATATCCGATGCATTGATGGTCTCCTCCCCATCTCTGGCGGATACCGTAAGTGTGTAGGCATTCATTTTTTCTTCGATTTTTTCCTTGACAGATGCCACACTTTCATTGCGCAGAGCAATTCCGAACGCTGTTCCCTTTGAATAAAAATGTTTGCTGTAATACACGGTTCCTGCAATGTAGATCACGATTGCAGCCGCAATAATCAGATATAAAATTCTGCGGAAACGTTTCTGACTTGTTCTCTGTCTTTTTAATTCCTGTCTTAATTTTGTCTTTTGCACGATTCTTACTTCCTTTGTATCTAATTTCAATTTACCCTGTCTTTTTGGCTTAATCATCTCATATTGTAACTCATTTTTATTTTTCATCAACCTTTCCGGCAAAACTTAATAAAATTGTAACCTTTTCTTCTTATTTACCCAAGTGGGTTATTCATAACGGGTAATTTCTTTTTTCAACCGCTTCATGATCTTTTTTTCCAGACGTGAGATATAAGACTGGGAAATATTCATCTGATCTGCCACTTCTTTTTGTGTATACTCTCTGCCACCGGGTGTCAGACCATAGCGAAGTTCAATGATATTCTTTTCCCTTGGAGAAAGCTTGTCGATGGCACGTTTTAACAGCTTTTTCTCCACCTCTACTTCCATATCTTTATAAATAATATCATCCTCTGTTCCAAGAATATCAGAAAGCAGCAGCTCATTGCCGTCCCAGTCGACATTTAACGGTTCATCAAAAGAAACTTCCATCTTCATCTTGCTCGTCCGGCGAAGATACATGAGAATCTCATTTTCAATACAGCGTGACGCATAGGTGGCAAGTTTGATATTTTTTCCCGGATTATACGTGTTGATGGATTTGATCAGCCCGATCGTGCCAATGGAGATCAGATCCTCCACCCCGATTCCCGTGTTATCAAACTTCTTTGCTATGTATACAACCAGGCGCAGATTATGCTCGATCAGCCGTTTTCTGGCTTCCTCGCCGCCCTCCTCCGTTCCAAGCAGCATGATACACTCATTCTCATCCTCCCGTTCTAACGGTGCCGGAAGCACATCCGTGCCACCGATATAATGAATATCATTTGACTGCAAAAACAGCAGATTCTGCACAGTTGGTATTAATTTCAGTTGGAATTTTCCAGGTACGGAAACTTTTAAATACATACTTATAGATCCTTTCCATGCTCTTTTCTTTTTCTCCTCTTCTCTTACTTCCAGAGTGCCTCTGCACTCCGGTTGAAAACTATATCCGTTCAAGTCGAACGCACGTAAGACTTAGTGCGTGATTTTGGTCAGCGTAAACTGACATATTCTTCTCAGAATCACTGTAATCTGCCCTCTCATCTGATATAGCCTGCATGTAAAAGCATTTGTACCTTCGGATTCTGCATAATCTCCCCGGTATGCAGACCAATCTCCGGCTCCTTTATCTCCGTTACCGTACCTTTCTGATAAATCTTCATTTTATCCAACATCACAATTTTCAGTTTTTCTTTTTCTGTGCCGATCGTGTGACAGGAAATCTCTTTTTGTATTGTTCGGTCAGCAGCAAATTGCGCTAACACTTCCTGTTGCAAAATACAGACCGGCCTTCCCGTCAGTGGATCTCTCAGCAGATTTCCGGTATCGCAATAAGCATCTACCGTGACATGTTCTGTCCCTGCCCACAGTTCCACCCGACAGATCTGCTGGATGACACGCCGTCGGATCTGATAGATACAAAACAAAAGTGCCGCTGCCATCCCGGACAACAGAATTTCCAATGTACTGCTTCCAAGCAACACCCCAATACTGTTCTGCACCCCACCCATCACAAACAAAATCAGATAAATGGTCAAAAGCGTGCGTAAAAACCGCCCTCGATCTTTTGCCCCAAATACCCCAAACGTCATCAGCGGATGGATTACCATATGTAAAATGATACTGTAGACCAGATATTTTTTCAGCAGTATCAGCAACACTGTGGAGCCTGTCACCCCTGCCACACAGACTGCCAGACAACGTCCCAACCGTAGTCTGTCGTTGAGCAAAAGCGCCGCGGCAAACATGGCACTCATATCCATCAACAGGTTTGTTAAAAGAAAAACATCTGCATACCATTCATACTCCACTTGTCACCTCCCTGAACAGTATACAAAAAACTCCGCGATTTTTTTGTCGAAATCGCGGAGTTTATTACCATAATATTCTATTTTCGAATGATTAGCGTTTTGTATTTTTCAGGAATTCCGGAATCTTGATGTCACGCGGAGCAACGGTTGGTGTTGGTTTCTGCGGACGCTGGATTCCATTGAACTGTGGCTGAACCGGAGTTGTGCCTGTCTGTGCCGGTTTTACGCTGCCAGCAGTACGTGCCATGTTCAAAGTATTGCCACCATTAAATTTCATGCCCGGTAAAATAGACGGTGCCGGTGCTGCGGCATTCTCCAGACCTGTTGCAATAACAGTGATGGTTGCTGCATCCGGAATAGACTCGTCGTATTTTGCACCAAAGATGATATTTGCATCATCACCGGCAAGATCCTGTACATAGCTTGCTGCATCATTTGCATCCATAAGAGAAATATCACCGGAAATGTTGATGATAACATGGGATGCACCATTGATGGTTGTCTCAAGCAACGGACTTGCAACAGCCATTTTAACTGCCTCGATGGCTTTATCATCACCAGTAGCTCCACCGATACCAATATGTGCCAGACCTTTGTCTTTCATAACAGTCTGAACGTCAGCAAAGTCAAGGTTGATCAGAGCAGGTACATTGATCAGGTCTGTGATTCCCTGTACTGCCTGCTGTAATACTTCATCTGCTTTCTTCAGAGCATCCGGCATCGTGGTTCTTCTGTCAACGATCTCAAGCAGTTTATCATTCGGGATCACGATCAGCGTATCTACGCTCTCTTTCAGATTCTCGATTCCATGTACTGCATTTGTCATACGTGTTTTTGCTTCAAATTTGAAAGGTTTTGTAACAACACCTACGGTAAGGATTCCCATATCTTTTGCAATCTTCGCAACAACTGGTGCTGCACCAGTTCCTGTTCCGCCACCCATACCACAGGTAACAAATACCATATCTGCGCCTTCGATTGCTGCTGTCAGTTCTTCTGCGCTTTCCTCTGCAGCTTTCTGACCGATCTCCGGCTGTGCACCTGCGCCAAGTCCTTTGGTGAGTTTCTCTCCAATCTGAATCAAAGTCGGTGCTTTACATAAAGTAAGTGCCTGCTTGTCTGTATTTACTCCAACAAACTCTACACCACCGATTTTTTCATCTATCATTCGGTTTACGGCATTGTTTCCAGCGCCGCCTACTCCGATTACAATAATTTTTGCGCTGGACTCAGCCCCTATTGACATGATTTCAACCACGATATTCCTCCTTTTATTCCTCCCACGGAATATATTTATACTATCTTTAACGACATTCCTGCCACTATTTTTATTATCTCTTCTATAATATCTGTTTTTGCAAAAATAATCAACCTCTAAATCATATTTAATCTGAATTTTCCAGAATTCATTCCATTATAAATTCCATTATAAGAAGAAGTAATCCATTTTCTGAATTCATTTTCTTATAAAGAAATGTGATTCATCCTCAAAAAAGAGGATACGATCCTACTGACTACCATCCGCAGATCCATCTGACGCTTCCGGAACAGTCTGCACATCATTCGGGATCTCCATCAGTTCCCCGTTTCGGAAATAAATATCCGTATTGTTCTCCGACCAAGTTTCCACATGCAGCGTTCCACTCATTCCGTCAAGCTGTGGCAGAATCTGATCCATTCGAAGGATCTTCTCATTCAGATCCGTTCCTCCACCAAGGTTTACCTGAATCTGACCATAGATCAGATAAACATTGCCATCTTTGATATAGATCATTTCCGGCACCCGGTCATATTTCTTCAAAAGCTGTGTCACATTTAACAGGGTACGAAGCAGTTTGCTGTTATCACCGATGGAAAGTTTTTTGTAAAGTTCTGCACTTTCCACAGATAAACCGTTGATCTTGGTCACACCATCGATCACCTGAGAGGAAAGTTCCACCACAAATCCATCTTTGTCAAAATATGCATTTTTTCCCAGTGACGGAATGTACAGATATCCAAGGATTCCCTTTTCCACCACTGTGATTTCCAGCTTCTGCGGCGATTTCAACCGGATCTGCAGAGAATCCACAAAGGGGATCTCCTCGGTTTTATTCAGTTTGTTTTCAAAATAAACATACAGTGAATTCCAGGAATATTTTTCATCCAAAACCCAGTCCTCAATCTGCTTGTCCGTATAGATCTCATTTCCTTTTACGGAAACATCTTTTACCACAAATACTTTCCATATCAAAACTGCTCCCAATGCAGCTACAAATGCAGCTACAAGAAGAGCAGTCAGAATGATACGTAAATTTTTCTTTTTTCGTCTCTTTCTACGCATACAGTTCTCCACATTTTATCTCAGTCTGAGTTGAGAATCTTACCAAAGTGCTGAATCATATTAACACTTTCCCAATCTAATTTGAGACTTTTTCTTCTGAATCATTCCAATTTTTTCAATGATCCTCTGTCTTTTTACTGTCAGATCACATCACTCGATCGGATGATTGGAATCAAATTTGATCCGACGCGACACATTCAGTACCAAGCCCATCTCCGTGATCAAAATCAGGATCGACGTACCTCCGTAACTGAAAAACGGCAGGATAATACCTGTATTTGGCATCCAGTTTGTAACAACCATGATATTTAACACTACCTGCAATGCGATATGTGACATAACACCCACCACCAGCAGGGAAGAAAACAGATCCGGTGCATTATTTGCGATCACCATGCAGCGCCAGAGCAACAAGACAAATAATAAAATAACACAGATTGCACCAAACAGTCCCAATTCTTCACAGATAATGGTAAAAATAAAGTCGTTTTGCGCCTCCGGTACATAACCAAGTTTCTGTACACTGGCACCAAGTCCCTTTCCGAACAAACCGCCGGAACCGATGGCATACATTCCCTGCAGCGTTTGATACACCTCATCCGGATAGTCTTCCGGATGCAGCCATGCAGCAATACGTGTCACACGATAACCACCCATTTTTACACCGATGGCTCCCAATGCGACCAGACCTGCTCCAAGAACGAAAAATTCCTTTGTCTTCGGACTGACCACAAAGATCATAAGTACGGCAATACCACCGACAATGATTGCGGTACTCAAGTTGCTAACTGCGATCACACCTACCATCGGCAGAACAAAAAGCAGTACCTTGATAATGGATTTCAGATCTTTGACCTGTTTTGGAATCCTGCTTAAAAGCGCTGCCATAAAAATGATCACTGCTATTTTTGCAATCTCAGACGGCTGCAACTGAATCGGTCCGATCTTCAGCCAACGGGTAGAACCGTTCGAACCTTTTCCGACTACAATAACCGCCGCACACATCAGAAATGACAGCACATAACTCGGAAAACTCAGCTTTTTCCACCATTCGCATGGAATCACACTGACGATAAACATACCGATGAATCCAAGAAATGCGCAGCCTGCCTGTCGTTTCAGGTAGTGAAATGGATCATTGAACACATCCTGACCTTCATAAGCACTGACACTGTAGAGCATCACCAGTCCAAACAGCACCAGAAAAATGATAATAAACAGCAGACTGTAATCAAAATATTTGGTTGTTCCCGCATCCGCAGTATTCTTATGATATTTGCGGTTACCCATGTAACATTACTCCTTTAAGGCATGAACCATTTCTTTAAACATTTTTCCCCTTACTTCATAGTTCGGGAACATTCCCCAGCTTGCACAAGCCGGAGAAAGTAATACGGCATCACCATTTTCCGCATTTTCATAGCAGATATCAACTGCCTCCTGAAGACTGTCGGCAAATACATAATCGTAGAAGCCACATTTTTCTGCTTCCTCGGCAATCTTCTCTCTTGTCTGACCGATCAAAACCAGTTTCTTTACTTTACCGTCAAAACTGTTGATCCACTCGGTATACTCAGACTGTTTATCATAACCGCCGCCGATCAGACAGGTCGGACGATCCATCGCCTGAATCCCTTTGATAGCAGCATCCGGGTTGGTTCCCTTGGAATCATTATAGAAACGGACACCGCGTTTCTCTGTCACATACTCAATTCTGTGCTCTACTGCCTGAAATGTACGCAGAGCCTGACGGATATGCTCCACCGGGACACCATAACTCATAGCCATAGCAGTCGCTGCCATCGCATTTTCATGATTGTGGCGTCCAAGGATATTCAACTCATCTGTAGATATAATTTCCTCAATCTGACCGTCATGTGCATACACGATCTTGTCACCTTCCAGATAGAAGCCTTCCTCTAATTTGGAAAGACTGCTGAAGAAAACAACCTTTGCCGAAAGATGTTTTGCCTGCTCTCTGAGCACTTCATCTTCATAATTTAATACACAGGTCTGCTCCGGTCCCTGATTTTTTGCAATGCTCATTTTTGCCGCGATGTAATTATCCATCGTATGGTGGCGGTTCAGATGATCCGGTGTAATATTTAAGATTGCGGATACTTCCGGACAGAAAGTATCAATCGTCTCTAACTGAAAGCTGCTGATCTCTGCTACCGTCACGGTATCATCCGTATCTTCTGCAACCAGACCAGTGTAAGGAATTCCGATATTTCCTACCACATGCACCTGCGGATACGTTGTTTTCATGATCTCTCCAAGCAGTGCAGTGGTCGTTGTCTTTCCGTTTGTTCCGGTAATCGCAAGTACATCACCTTTTTTACATCGATATGCCAGTTCGATCTCGCCCCAGATTGGAAGTCCCGCATCTCGCAGTTCATTGACAAACGGAAGATCTGTCGGTACACCCGGGCTTAATACAACCAGATCCAGTCCTGCACGAACTTCTTCCGGTAATTCACCTACATATAATTCCGGCATATGATCTGCCTCAAAATTTTCCAGCACATGTTTTTTATCCAGCTCCTGGTTTCCGTCAAATAATACGACTGCGGCACCAACGTTTTCCAGTAATTTTGCCGCTGCAATTCCACTGATTCCTGTTCCGAAAACCAGAACTTTTTTTCCTGCAAATTCCATTGCAACATTCCTCCAGATCCTTGATGTATAGTATAGTAAATCTCTTTATAATCCAATAAATGCAATCAGACACAAAATAGCTGTAACAATGGAAAATACTGCTACAACCCGTGTCTCAGACCATCCGCCAAGCTCAAAATGATGGTGGATCGGTGCCATACGGAAGAACCGCTTACCACCGGTCTTTTTGAAGTATACGACCTGGATCATAACCGATAAGATCTCGATCCAGTAGATCAGTCCCACGATCAGGATAAAGATCGGCATCTGCAGCATATACGCTGTTGCCGCCACAAATCCACCCAATGCCAGGGAACCGGTATCTCCCATAAATACGCTTGCCGGATATACATTAAATAATAAAAATCCAAGTAATGCGCCCACTACCGCACAGGTAACCGGTACGATGCCGCAGGCATTTCCAACGGCTACAACAGAGAAAAATGTTGCAACCAGAATTGTTACGCTGGAAGCCAGACCATCCAGTCCATCCGTAAAGTTGACACCATTTACGGTTCCGATCACTGCCAGAAACAGTACCGGAAGTGCCAGCCATCCAAGTTCCAGATAACGTCCTCCGCTAAACGGGATCAGCATAGACATCGGAATCTCATTTTTCACTAAGAAAAATGCAAAAACTGCTGTCACAACGATCTCACAAAGCATCTTCTGCCATGCAAGCAGTCCGTCTGATCTGCGCAGAACAACTTTTAAATAGTCATCCAGAAAACCGATGATTCCAAATCCCACGGTTACAAACAGGATCGGAATAATCTTCGGATATCCTTTTACATAAAACAGGGAAGTAATCACAACTGCAATCAGAATCATAATTCCACCCATAGTCGGTGTACCATTTTTCTTCTGATGAGACTGTAATTCTTCTCTCTCTGTATTCCCAATTTTTAATTTCCGCAAAAACGGAATCATGATCGGTCCAAGTACTGCTGTGATCGCAAATGCTACCAGAACCGGAATAATTACCTGATATGTCATTTTCACACCTCTTCTTACTGCGGCATTCTCCCAATGCCGACTGTATCTTTTTTTACAACTTAATTAGTATCATACGTCTTTTCGATTTGTTTGGCAACCGCAAAATAAGTTCGACATCAATTCCCTTCCTCATTTGCATCCGTGGCTTCTGTCTGCACTTTTTCGATTCCCAGATAGGGCAGCACATTTTCGAATATTTCTTTCATCACCGGTGCCGCAACGGTTCCTCCATAATACACTCCCTGTGGATGATCGATCACGACAAGTCCAATGACCTGTGGATCCTCTGCCGGTGCAAATCCAAGAAAAGATGCGATATATTTATGTTCGCTTCTTGGAAGCGTCTGAGAAGTCGCCGTCTTGCCACCGATGGAATACCCTTCAATCGCCGCTTTTTTTCCGGTTCCTTCCGACACGACTTTTTCCAACAGGCTGCGGAGTGTTTCGGATGTTTCAGTACTCACCGTCCCCTCTGTAGTATCATAGGAAAATGTGTGGATCGTCTCTCCCTGTGCATTCTGCACAGAAACACCGAAATGCGGTGTGACACGTCTGCCGCCGTTGATCAACGAAGCTGCAGTGGTCACAAGCTGAATCGGTGTGATCTGAAACGACTGGCCAAATGATATGGTAGCCAGTTCCACCTGTCCTATGTTGTCTTTTTTATGCATAATCGTTGCTGCCTCACCGGGGAGGTCTATCCCGGTTTTGGACAACAGACCGAATTGCTCAAAATAATGGTAAAAATCATCTGCGCCAAGCCGCAGTCCCAGTTCAATAAAAACCGGGTTGCAGGAATTCATGATTCCCTGGGTAAAATCTTCTGCACCATGTCCGGTTGTCTTATGGCATCGGATCCTGCGATCCTCCACGATCTTGTAACCCGGACAGTAGAAACGGTCACTGACGGATAATACGTGCTGTTCCAGCGCTGCTGCCGTCGTAATGATTTTGAACGTAGATCCCGGTTCATAGGTGTCGTTGATGCTTGGATTGCGCCACATCTGATTTAACAGATTCTGCTTTTCCTTATCCGATATTCCTGAAACATCTGTGTTTAAGGTAAAAGGCTCATTCAGATTGTATTCCGGCTCATTTACCATTGCCAGAATCTCACCATTTTGCGGATTCATCAGGATGATCCGCACACCATCTGCCGCTTTTTCCTGCAATACAGTCTGTGCTGCCTGTTCACAGTAGCTTTGCAGATTGTAATCCAGACTGATGGTCAGCTGGTTTCCGGTCTGCGGTTCCTCTCGGCGTTCCCCTTCCTGCTCCAATTCTCCACCGGAGGCATTGGTCATGGTCAGGATCTTGCCGTCTGTCCCTGCAAGCCATTCATCATAGCGCACTTCCAGTCCCACAATTCCCTGATTGTCTCCACCGGTAAATCCAATGACTTTTGACGCCAGTGAATCATACGGATAATAACGTCGATAGTCTTCGTCAACTTTTACACCTGCAAGATCATATGCCAGTATTGCATCCCCGGTCTCCTTTGGAACATTTGTCTTGATCCGCTCAATGGAACTGTTTTTTTCCACTCTTTTTCGGATCGTCTCCTCCGGAAGTTCCAGTTCCTTTTGCAGCACTTCGATCACGCGCTCCGGATCCTCGATCTGACTGTGGATCACCGATATCGTACATACCGATTTATTATCTGCCAGAACGATCCCGTTACGGTCTACGATTTTTCCCCGGGCAGCTTTGATACTGCGCTCCCGTTCATGGAGATCCTGTGCGATCTTTTCATAATAGACGGACCGAAATACCATAAGATAGATCAGTCTTCCAAACAACGCTGCCATCACAATGGTGATCATCAGCATCAATGCAACAATCTTTTTTCTCTGGAAGGTTTTCAAATGCCGCATAATTGTGTGCCTTAAAGCATACTTATTACACTTTATTCCACACACATACTGCACATTCCCTTTTTCTACTTTTCCACAATAATTCTGACTGTTTCTATTTTTCTAATATAAAAGAAATTCAAAACTTTTTACTGACCGGTGGTATCGGTCGGTGCTTCTGTCGGCACTTCACTGTCCATAGCTTCTGTCTGTTCTACCGGGGTTCCCTCACCGGTAATACCAACACCTTCATTGATACCGGTTTTCTCTTCATCCGGATAGATGCCAAGGTATGGAAGCGCTTCCTTTAAAATTTCTCTGGCAATACTCTGTGCATAATAGCTGTGTGCCTGATCCTCTGAATTTGCCTCATCTACAACGACATAGATAGCAACCTGTGGATTTTCTGCCGGTACAGAGCCGATAAAGGATACCAGATATTTTCTTGCGGATCGCGGTAATTTCTGTGCCGTACCGGTCTTGCCGCCCATGGAATAGCCATCCACTTTTGCTTTCTTACCGGAACCGTTATCTACAACGCCTTTTAAATACTGGCGGATTGTTGCGGAAGTTTCCTCTGACACGGTCTCTTTTACCAGTGTCGGATCAATCGTCTGAACGCTATTGCCATTTGCATCCTGTATTTTGCCAACCACATGCGGCTGATAATATTTTCCGCCATTGATCAGAGAACAGTAACCAGTGATCATCTGGATCATGGTTACGTTATAACTCTGTCCAAAGGAGTTGGTTGCAAGGTTGATGGTACTGAGCTGGTCTTCTGTGTAGATCAGGGAATCAGTACGCGCTTCACCCGGCAGATCAATATTGGTCTTCAGTCCAAAATTAAAGATCTGCTGATATCTGCTGAAATTTGCCGGCCCGATCAGATAAGACATCTGCATCAGGGCATCGTTGCAGGAATTTTCCAGCGCCTGCTGAATGGTTTCCATGCCGTGTCCGGCTTTCTTAATACAGCTGATATGATGTCCGGCAATGGTCTCTGCACCATCACAGTAAAATGTTTCATTTCCGGTCAGCGTTCCACTTTCCAGTCCGGCGGCTACCGTAAATGGTTTTGCGGTAGATCCAGGCTCATAGGTGGAAGATACACAGAAGTTGTTCCACACCTGATTTAATAATGCCAGATGATGGATCTGCTCTAACTGTTCGTCACTGTAATGTTCACTTAACGCAGCACTCCACTGTTCATCTGCCATAGCATCAATTTCATCGGTGCTGTAGTACTTTTTCAGTTCCACACGTTCTGCCTGTTTGATGGTTTTCGCCCGTTCTTCCTCGGTAAAATACTTATCAGTATCCGCATTCCACGGATTCTGCAAACTGAAGGTTCTGTTCGTTGCCATTGCCAGCACTTCACCGGTGTTTGGATCCATCATGATGACACCAATATTTTTGGCACCTTCATGCTCACTGTCCTTCATTGCATCATTAAATTCTGCAATCTTGCTCTCTGCGATGGACTGAAGATTTGCATCAATGGTGGATACGATCGTATTGCCATCCGTTGCATCTTTTGCTTTGATCTCATAATTAGAATCTGAATTGACATATCCATATTCTTTACCGTCAATGCCATTCAATTCATCATTATAATAATCTTCCAGCCCGCCGATACCTTCGTTACCGGATGTGGTAAATCCAAGCAGGGAACAAGCCAGGGTGTCATACGGATAGTTTCGGATATATTCCTTTTCAAACCAGACACCTTTGATATTTTTTCCTGTTTTCTTGTCATTCTGCAGAGACTCAAATTCGGCAATTTCTTCATATGGAAGCTTCTTTGCCAGAACGTAATAACGCTTCTTCGGGTTTGCCTTTACATAAGTTCTGATATCATCTGTATTGAGTTCAAAACACTGTGCCAGTGCTGACAGCGTCGGTTCCATATAATCTTCCTTCGAAGTCAAAACGCTGCAATCTAAAATGACATTGTAAACATCTGTACTCGTCGCTAAGACAGTCCCCTTTCTATCTACAATGTCACCCCTGCGAAACGGTATGGTCTTACTGCTGTATTCCTGCTGGTTCAGAACAATCTTGCCATACTTGTCTCCACTTTTTAATTCAATATAAGCCAAACGTCCCACCAGAGCAATCAGCATTCCAATGATGATCAGAAATACGATCAGCATCTTCGCCTTCATTCTGGTGAGAAATTTGTACGTAATGTTTCTGTTTTTTCCAGCTCTTTTTCTGGACTTTTTTGGTCTTCCGGGTCTCATTCTTTCTCCTCTTTAGTTCGTTGGAATTTCCCCATACTGATTCATGTAATCGCTATTCTCTACTGAATAATAACGAACCTGATCACTCCCCGGCATAACCAGTCCAAGACCGATTGCTGCATCCTTGATCTGGTCAAGATTCATTGTGGTCTCCAGACGCTTCTCTGCTGCCACATTATCTGATTTCATATCAGCGATCTCGCTCTCAATGGTTGCAATGTTCGCAAGTCTGGTAGTTACATCAGACTGCAAATATAAAAATACGCCACATACCAGGCAACAGACAATGGTTGCACACGCAAGAAAAGCAACATATCCACGATTCATAGACAATGCTCTCTGTTGATTCTGTCTTGCTGCATTACGGCGCATCCGCTCTTTTCTCAGCTGCTCCGGGGATTTCTCCTCATATTGTCTGCGGCGCTCCGGTGCACGTTCCGGCTGGCGTACCACATTTCCATCGATATAAGATTCACGACGATATTGTCTGTTTCTGTTCTCCATCTTCTACACGCTTTCTTTCTAATTTCCTATTATCTTCGTTCAAATACACGCAGCTTTGCGCTCTTAGAACGTTTATTGTATTCCATTTCTTCTTCTGTCGGTAAAATTGGCTTTCGTGTCAGCATCTTACCAAAGGATTTCTTTCCACATACACAAACCGGAAAATCCGGTGGACAAGTACATGGATTCTCATTCCGCTTGAAATTCGTCTTGACAATCCGGTCTTCTAAGGAATGGAAGGTAATAATGCAAAGTCTCCCACCCGGTTTCAGCATCTGGATCATCTCATCTAAAGAATCCTGAAGCACGTCCAACTCGTGATTTAACTCAATTCGGATTGCCTGATATGTACGCTTCGCCGGATGACCTCCGGTCGCCCGTACCTTTGCCGGGATTGCTGCCCGGATGATCTCATTTAGCTGCCCTGTCGTCTCGATGGGTGCCACCTGACGCGCCTGCACGATATGTTTTGCAATATTTTTTGCAAATTTATCTTCACCATAATCGCGGATCATACGATAAAGATCCTGCTCACTGTATTCTGCCAAAATGTCCTTTGCCGTCATACTCTGACGCTGATCCATACGCATATCCAGAGGAGCATTTTCTTCCTTATAAGTAAAACCTCGCATTGGCTCGTCCAACTGATAGGACGAAACTCCAAGATCCAGCATAATGCCGTCCACCTGCTCAATACCAATCTCTCTGAGTCGCTGCGGCATCTCACAGTAATTACTTCTTATGATCTTCACCTTATCTTCAAATGGCTTCAACCGCTCTGTTGCTGCCGCGATTGCATCTGCATCCTGATCAATTCCGATCAGTCTGCCTTTATCTGACAGTCTGCTGCAGATCTCATAACTGTGTCCCGCACCACCTAAAGTACCGTCCACATAGATTCCATCCGGATCTGTAATGAGATTCCCGACTGTTTCTTCCAGTAAAACTGATATATGAGAAAACTCCATCGTTTCGCCTTTCTATTGCTTTCTGTTAAAATCTCAGACCGATCTCTGACATGTGTTTTGCGATCTGATTTACATCCGAATAGTCTTTTGTCTTGAGCCAGCGTTCCTTGCTCCAGATCTCTACCCGGTTAAGTACACCTGCCAGTACGGCCTCTTTCTCGATTCCCGCATGTTCACGCAGAACTGCCGGAAGCAGCACTCTGCCCTGCTTGTCTACTTCACAGTCTGCTGCTCCTGAGAAAAAGAATCTTGTAAACTGACGTGCATCTTCATCTGTCAGTGGTAATTCGCTGAATTTGTCTTCGATTTTCTCCCACTCCTCATCCGAGTAAACGTATAAGCATCCATCCAGACCTTTTGTTACTACGAATGTTTCGCCGAGTTTTTCGCGGAATTTTGCCGGGATGATCAATCTGCCTTTTGCATCTACAGTATGATTGTATTCGCCCTTAAATCCGCGCGCCATCGAAAACACCTTCTTTCTGGTTCGTATTCGGTGTCTTAGTTATCCACAAAGTTATCAACCTTATCCACTTTCCACCCTTTTACACCACTTTCATCCACTTTTATATAAATATTAATGCATCTATTCGCAAAAATCAATAGCATTTTCATAATCCGGGCACAAAAAAACACCGGAATCTCGCGTGATTCCAGTGTTTTTTAAGGAAATCTACATTTTTTCCAAAAAGTGGGGCGTTTTCCCACAAAAAAGTACGTTTTTGTACTTTAATCCTCATAGTAACGTGTGATCAGATCATCCAGTTTTTTACTCTGGTCATAGGCATCCTCATGGTCTACCCCACATTCCGCCACTACCTTATCCAGCATTTTTCGTTCCTGTTTGATCATCTCTTTTAATTCCATCGCTTCTTGCATCCTGTGTTTCCTCCAACATGTGCAATTCTTAACCTTCGTCCTGCAACAACATCTTACCATCATGTTCCCTGCTTGCAAAGACTACATGTGTGGTTACTGTTTACACAGGATAGTTACAGCGGCTTTCCCATCTTATCTTATTTACAGCAGAAATCACCACATTCTGTGTCCTGACACTGACAGGCATCTGCTCCACCACCGATCCCCACACTGTCGGCACAGCATTTGCATCCGCGGTTGTGAACACAGTCTTTTGCTTCACAATCAATGTTTACCGTACTGGTCGCATATCCGGTGGAATTGCTCGGCGCACCACTTCTCTCTTTGAAGCTTTCGCAGCAAGTATCGCTTGCCTTTTTCGCATTTGATCCACCCACGGTAATATCCTCTTTTGCGCAGTAATGATCCTGATTATACAGGCAGCTTGTTACAGAACAATCTAATTGTGTCATTGTAAGATCCTCCTTTTGATTTCATACAAAAAGAGTATCTTCCTTTTTTCAAAAAATATACAAACTAAAAAAAAGAAAAAGCATTACAATTCACATATAACACTCATAAATCGAAAAACATATAAGCAATATGCAGACATATCACACATAAATATGTAACTATATAAAAAAGATATCCATGCAAAATCATTCACATGGATATCGATATGTTTCTTATATTATTATTTTCTGCCGCAGCATTTTTTATATTTTTTGCCGCTTCCGCATGGACACGGATCGTTCGGATATACTTTTGCAGCTTTTACAACAGTACCGGATTTCTTCTGCTCTGTGTATAACTGTTTTAATTTCTCCTCAGAGAAGATTTCTTTCCACTGTGGAAGTTCGTATAACCAGTCAGCTTTTGCATCTACCATGTTTTTGTAAAGTTTCTCTTTATCAAAAGCAAGACTTACATGGCTGTCTTCGCTTAAATCCTCAAGGTCATTCTCCTCTACAAGACTCTCATTGATTCCATCTAAGAAACCAACCATAGCCATCAGTTCAATATCGAAACGCTCTGCCAGCTCTTTAACAGTTCCTTCTACAACCTCATCCGGGTTGGAAAGAAGTTTCTCATATACGCTTTTTTCAATTGCAAAGTAACGGCTCCAGAAGTTCTGAAGCTGACCTCTGTCTGCATTTTCATTAAAGGCAACTGCCTGCCAATCCTGTAATAATCCCATTATGTTTACCACCTTTTATTTATTTTATTCATCATTGCGCTTTACTGCATGTTTTAGTATAACTCATACACGCCATGTTTGTAAACTGTATTTTTTCGAATCCGCTTCTATTTTCATGAATATATTTTTCCAATCCGGTTATAATGAAAATGAACACAAAAGACAAGTTTTTTTAACTTATCCTCCCCTATTTATGAAGGGAAAGCTCTCACTTTCCTAACCCAGAAAAATACCGCCGCAGCGTTGTTGGGAACCTGTGGCGGTATTTTCCTGTTATTTTATCATTACTTTTTCAAATTCGTTTTATTTTCTGTAAGCAAGTGCATTCCAGCGCAGCTCGTTTTTCAGCTGACGGATGTTGGTATCTTTATCAATATAAACAGCTTCGATACCCATTGCATCTGCCCAGTCTCCCATCTGCTCCGCAGTCAGATCATAAGAGAATGCGGTATGGTGTGCGCCGCCGGCGAGAATCCACGCTTCAGCACCTGTGATCAGGTTTGGCTGTGGTGTCCAGAATGCAGTAGCAACCGGAAGTTTCGGCATCGGTTTCTCTGTCTTTTTGCAGTCTACATCGTTGATAATCAGACGAAAGCGGTCGCCAAGGTCGATCAGGGAAGTTGCGATTGCCGGACCTGTCTTTGCAGTAAATACCAGACGTGCCGGATCTTCTCTGTCACCCATGGATAACGGCTGCTCTTTGATGCTGATTGGACCATCTGCGATACTTGGGCAAACCTCCAGCATATGAGCTTCCAGAACGCCTTCTTTTCCCGAAACCAGATTGTATGTATAATCTTCCATGAAAGAAGTTCCTTTTGCATCTTTTATGCCCTGAGTCATAATCTTCATAACACGTACCATGGCTGCTGTTTTCCAGTCACCTTCGCCACCGAAACCATATCCTTTTTCCATCAGACGCTGGATTGCCAGTCCCGGAAGCTGCTGCAGAGCACCCAGATCTCCGAAATGTGTTACGATCGCCTGATAATTTTTCTCCTCCAAGAAACGCTCAAATCCGATCTCAATGCCTGCCTGGACTGCGACATGTTTGCGGAACTCTTTTTCATCTCTGCCCTCTAACAGAATCTGATATCTGCTGTAATATTCCTCTACTAAAGTATCAATATCTGCCTGAGAAACAGCGGCAACTGCCTCTGCGATCTCGTTTACCGGATAAGCATCTACTTCCCATCCGAATTTGATCTGTGCTTCTACTTTGTCACCCTCGGTAACGGCTACGTTTCTCATGTTGTCAGCGATTCTCATAACACGGATGTGGCTGCTCTCTACCACACCAACTGCGGTACGCATCCAGGAACCGATTTTTTTCTGAACAGCTTCATCTTCCCAGTAACCAACTACGATCTTGCGCTCCATACCAAGACGGCTGAAAATATGACCAAACTCACGGTCGCCGTGTGCAGACTGGTTCTCATTCATGAAATCCATGTCGATGGTATCATACGGAATCTCACGGTTGAACTGTGTATGCAGGTGCAGTAACGGTTTTCTGTACTCTTGCAGACCAAGGATCCATGATTTTGCCGGTGAAAATGTATGCATCCATGTGATAACTCCGGCACAGTTCTCATCATTGTTTGCCTCGTTAAAAGTCTGACGGATCAGTGCGTTTGTGATCAGGGTTGGTTTCCAGACTACTTCATATGGAAGGTTTCCGGAAGCATTTAATGCATTTACGATAATTTTGGCATGTTCTGCCACATGTGCAAGACATTCATCTCCGTATAAGTCCTGGGAACCGGTGCAAAACCAAAATTTGTAATCTTTCTGCTGAATCATAGTATGTTTCCTCCTCATAAATATTGTTTATGTTTCATAGTTTCACTTTTGTTAATTATTCTGTCCGTAATATGCGTTCGCACCATGTTTTCTGTAATAGTGCTTGTCCTGTAATTCCTGCGGTGCCGGCTGATTCTGCGGATTGATCATCTCACAGCGTGCTGCCATTTTTGCAACTTCTTCTAATACTACGGCATTGTGAACCGCTTCGTTTGCATCTTTGCCCCAGGTAAACGGACCATGGTTTTTGCATAATACAGCAGGTACTGCAATGTAATCTTTTTTGCGGCGTTCAAACTCATCTGCAATCAGGACGCCGGTATTATGCTCATAACCTTCGTCAATTTCTTCTTTTGTCAGATTCCGCACACATGGAACTTCTCCGTAAATATAATCTGCATGTGTCGTTCCATAACACGGAATATCGCGTCCTGCCTGTGCCCAGCTTGTTGCCCAGGAAGAATGGGTATGTACGATTCCGCCGATATTCGGGAAACGATTATAAAGAACCACATGGGTTGCGGTATCAGAAGATGGATTGTAACATCCTTCCACCTTATTTCCCTGCAAATCCACAACAACCATATCTTCCGGTGTCAGAAGGTCATATTCCACACCACTTGGTTTGATGACAAATAATCCGGATTCCCGGTCAATGCCGCTGACATTTCCCCAGGTAAATGTAACCAGACCATATTTTGGAAGCAGCATATTTGCTTCGTACACCTGTTTTTTTAATTCTTCCAACATGTCAAAATTCCTCCATTCTTCCGATATACTTCAAGTCGAACGCACGTGAGACTTGGTGCGTGATTCTGGTCAGCGCAAGCTGACATCTTCTTTATATAACATCGCGTGGAAAATATAACAAAAAATTTCCATGTATATCCGTTATGATTTATTATTTCTATTACAATTCCAGATTAGCGCAGCTGCTCTACCGCTGCACGTTCAATGGCAAGACCAGCTTTGTAATCTTTCATAAATGTCTCAAAACCTTCCACATCTGCGGCATCCGGTTGCATTACGCTACCTTCTTCCCCGTGGAAAATAACAGTATTCAGATAATCTGGTAACGTCTGTCCCTCTGCTTTTCCGATCATATACGCTGCCAGAAGTGCGATTCCCCAGGCTCCGCCTTCTCCGGCTGTCTCCATGACAAAGACCGGTGTCTGCATTGCAGCTGCCATCACACGCTGTCCTACGCCTTTGGTCAGGAAAAATCCACCGTGACCAAGCATTTTGTCAATCTGCACTTTTTCTTCTTTTACCAGAATATCCATACCGGCTTTTAATGCGCCAAGTGAGGTCAGCAGATGTACACGCATGAAGTTTGCAAGATTAAATTTGCTGTCCGGTCTGCGCACAAACAGTGGTCTGCCTTCTTCAAAACCGGTAATACTCTCGCCGGAAAAATAATTATAAGCCAGCAGACCGCCACAGTCTGCATCGCCCTCCAGCGCCTTGCGGTACAACGTGCCATACAATGTATCCATGTCCGGCTTCACACCAAAAGCCTCCAGTGCTTCTCCGAACAAGCCTACCCATGCATTCAGATCTGAAGTACAGTTGTTGCAATGTACCATTGCCACCGGTTTACCATCCGGAGTGGTTACCATATCAATTTCTTCATAATATTTAGAAAGTGCCTGCTCCAGTACAATCATGGCAAACACGCTGGTTCCTGCGGATACGTTTCCGGTACGGACTGCCACACTGTTTGTCGCTGTCATACCGGTTCCGGCATCGCCCTCCGGCGGGCAAAGTAAAATGCCTGCTTCCAGATCTCCTGCCGGATCTAACAGTTTTGCACCTGTTTCAGAAAGAACACCTGCTTTTTCTCCGGCTGCCAGTACTTTCGGGAAAATATCGGTCAGATGATAATTCAGACCTTTTTCCAGTAATAATGTGTCAAATTTTGCTGCCATTGCCGCATCGTAATCGTTTGTATTGGAATCAATCGGAAACATACCTGCCGCTTCACCGACACCAACCACTTTCTCGCCGGTAAGTTGCCAGTGAATATAGCCTGCCAGCGTCGTCACAAAGCTAATCTGGCTTACATGAGACTCCCCATTTAAAATTGCCTGATACAGATGTGCCACGCTCCAACGCTGCGGTATATTAAAGGAAAATGTCTCAGAAAGCTCTTTTGCCGCCTGCTCTGTCATCGTATTTCTCCAGGTACGAAACGGCACCAGAAGCTGATCCTGCGCGTCAAATGCCATATAACCATGCATCATTCCGCTAAATCCCATGGCAGCTACCCGTTTTAACGTTTCACCGTATTTTTCCTGTACATCCTGTTTCAGTTTTGCATAACAATCCTGCAAACCTTCCTTGATATCAGTCAGGCTGTAAGTCCAGATCTGATTTTCCAGACGGTTCTCCCATCCATGACTTCCTGAAGCCAGCGGATTTCCTGCCGCATCGATCAGAACCGCTTTGATTCTGGTAGAGCCAAATTCCATTCCAAGTACTGTCTCACCGTTGCGGATCAGTTCTGCAATTTTCACATTCTCCATTGTATTGCCCCCTTTTCTTTATTATATCATCTTGTAATATCACGTTTTCTGACTAAAATTTCCTGTCTGAACTTCTCTTATCTTTCAGTACTTCTATCATAAATCATTTCTGAAAAAATCAAAAGAATTTTATTATGCATTTTCTGGACATTTATTAACCTGGCGTATAAAATAAGGATAACGCAATACAAAAAATATTGAATTGATGTTTTTCAATCATACTAAAAAACGTTTTTCACCTATCAGTATCTGCAATAACTGTATCAACATTTTTTTCAATAATACAATTTGTAATCCGATCAGATTAAGCTGACAAACTGATATTTCAAAACGTTTTCATTCATCTCAGTCTGAGTTGAGACTCCCACTTCTGCAAGTGGTGAGTAGTAACAAGTATTTCTCAGTGGGAGTTCAATCTCCGACTGAGATAAATGCTCCGCGAGGATGTGCAGTGATTCTGAAAAGAAGATGTCAGCTTGCGCTGACCAGAATCACGCACCAAGTCTCACGTGCGTTCGACTTGAATAACATAATTTGGAGACTTTTATGCTTGCTAACTTTGAACAACGGGATACCAGTGGTGCCGAACGCGTGTGGACCGGGCGTTACCGCAACCTGCACAATCTCCCACACTGGCATCTGGAAAACGAACTGATCTGTGTGGAGCAGGGAACCGTCACGGTCTCCCACAACCATCAGGAATATACCCTGACTGCCGGAGAATCGATTTTTCTTGCCAGCGGTGAGATCCATTATATCAAAAGTGATCCGGACAGTATCACTGCCATTACCTTATTTGACGTGGCGCTGACGGCAGATCTGACGAGCCATTATCAACTCTGCTGTGCCAAGCTTTCCGGCAGTTATCCGATCCTGGATACTTTTTCGAAAATTCAAAAAGAACGAACTTTGAAAAAACCATTTTTTGAGCAGCAGACCTGTGTCCTAATCACGGAGCTGATGATCCACATTTTCCGGGAAGAGGCTTATACGCCGCTGATCAGCCGCCCGGAACATTCTTCTATCGACAATTACAAACATCTGCTGGACGAAATTGATGCCAATTACAGCTACATTACCTTTTCGGATGCCGCTGCTTTCATGGGATTGTCAGAACCGTATTTTTCCCGGTTTTTCCGGAAAATCTCAGGCATGACGTTTTCCAAATATCTGAACACCGTACGGTTAGAACATGCTATCCATATGCTGCAGGAGCATCCGCGACGATTGTCTGTGACAGAAATCGCCTCCCGCTGCGGCTTTGAAACGATCCGACATTTTAACCGGGTGTTTCGTGACATTACCGGCATGTCCCCGCGGGAACTGCCGTCAAATTATGTCCCGGATTTCAAACCGATCCGCCGGATTGAAGATGCCTTTAATCCGACGTTGCAAAGTTCCGAACTATTGACGGAACCAGATACACAGGAGTAAGATAAGAAAATAAACAGAAATGGAGAATTTATTTATATGAAAAAATTAAAACAGATTACCGCACTCATTGGTGTGATCGCACTGGTCGGATTATATGTGTCTACACTGGTGCTGGCGTTGATTGACAGTGTGGAAGCGATTAACTTGTTAAAGGTTGCCGTGTATGCGACCATCGTGCTGCCGGTACTGCTTTGGGCGTATTCCTTCATATACCGTTTGCTGAAAGGGAAACAAAATGATGATACGTCTGATAAAAAATAAAATTTAAATAAGACGAAATCAAAGACTCCTTCCGCAACCGCTAACCGTTCGTTACCTTCGTTTTGCTTCAATTTTATCGCGCTCACTTCCAACTCCTATAAAAGCTGGTCGTTTCTCGTTCGCGCAAAATTCGCAAAACTCAGTCACTTACTGAATCGCTTGTCGCAGAAGGAGTCTTTGATTTCGTCATTTACACAGTGATTTTTTCACTTTTCAGTTACAATACCACATTGTATCACATTATTATTCCGTTGTAGCCGAAGTATCAGAAGACGTATCTGTTTCGGAAGATGACGAAGTCGTATCGTCAGTATCATCCACTTTTAGATCATCCACACCTTTATTCAGTGTCGTATTCACATAACTGCTGCCAACCAGATAAACATTATCATCACCGCTGACCTGTACATAAGTACCGCCCACAATTTCATTTTCCGTTCCGAAAGTCAATGTTTTTTCACTGCCATCCGAAAAGTTCAATGTTACCTGCTGTGTCGGCTGATCAATCCCGTACTCTGATACATCTTCAGGGTTCTCTACGGTACTGTCAGCAGTCATGCTTCCAAGGGAGGAAAGCATGGTTTTCATTTTATCTGCATCAATCTGCACTGTTGGATCTGCATTGCAGCTCCATGTATCATCCGTTTTGGTAAATTCCAGTGTTTCACCAGAATACTCATAAGAGATTCCGGTTACATCATCTGATGTAAACTGCAATGCATAGACTTTTTCATCTTCTTCCTGCTGCGCTGCTTTCTGATCCTGTTTTTTCTGATACCCGTTCAAACCTGCGGACGCAGCTACAATTGCTGCCAATGCAATCACCAAAATAATCCATTGTTTTTTTCTCATATACAAATTCCTTTCCAGTAAAGGATACTCTATACGCAATTCGATCCTTAAAAAATGACCTTTTACCTGAATTGCGTACATCTCCACAGAATATTTCCTACGCGCGGCGTCTGCGATACCAGATCACAATGCCGATCACGATCAGTGCCACCGGAAGTACCATGACAAGCAAGGTCTCACTCATGATGGCTACAGACTGATTTACAGATAACGTTGTATATGTGTATGGTTTTGCATCAATGGATACTGCTGAATCAGAGCTTGCAAATGTGCTTGTAATTCCTTTGAACAGCGCAAGGTTCTGTCCGGATACAATGGAATCCGCATCATTGGAAAATGCCAGAACGGATGCCACTACTGTAATATCCGCACCGCTCTCACTGTCGGTTACATTTGCTGCCAGTGTAAATTTACCGGACTGATTTCCAGATTCTTTCTCAAACGTTGTAATATTTGAAATATCCGTTTTCACATAAGCATTATCAGATGTTGTCAACAGATCCGTCCATGTTATGGTATCCGTATGTACACCTGCATTTGTCAGTGCCTGTGCATACGGCATAAATACATAATTGCTTACCTTGGAAGTCTGTGTTGCAGAAGCAACGTCCGGTAACAGATAGAATGGATACTGATAATAATGGGAACTGTCAGAATCCATAACCAGTCCATTTGTCACCTGAATATCATAAGCAGACAGGATACCGTCAAAATTCGGTGTATCTTCGGTTTTGTTGTATGCAGTCGTAACGATCAGTTTTCCGCCACCGGCAAGATAGGTACTGATTTTTGTAGCATCGTCTGCGGAGAAATCAGAAGTCGGTCCGTTGATAATTACTGCTGCTGCATCCTCTGGAATAGCTTCCTCCTGTAATAAGGTCAGATCCTCTACGGAAATGTTCATTTTTTCCAATGCTGACTTGAAGGTATCATCCAAAGCTGTCTCACCATGACCGGTAATTGTGTATACCTTTGGCAGATCTTCGCTGGTTACATAGCTGATGGCACTGGTCAGCTGACCTTCGCCGTCGTATGCAGATTTTGTCTGTGTATAAGTAGAATAATCAATATCATACTGATACAGGTCACTGGAAGATACCACCTTGGAAGTATTGCCGCTGACTACAATAATACTGCCGTCAGACGGTGCGGTATCCGTATAGCTTGCATAGAAATTCGGTGAAACTGCCGGATCAATATATTCTACTTTGATATGAGAAGAAGCATCCTCATAATTGCTCAGTGTCCGCGCCACTGTATCATCTGCACTCTTTTCGGATGATAATACATACAGCGTAACGTCCTGTTTCAAATCTTTGACCAGATTTACACTGTCATCGGTCAGTGTATACAGATTCTGAGAAGTCAGATCCACGCTTTTTGCTTTCTCTGGCAGCTCATTTGCAAATACATTTACTGCTACAACAATGGCAAGACCAATCACTACAAAGCTGGAGTTAAACACACCTCTGCGGATTTTCTTTGCACTTACGGACCAGCGATGTTTCTGTACAAGCTGGCAGGTCAGGAATAAAAATAATACCGTACCGCTGACATAATAAACAATACCTGTCACATCCAAAATACCGTTGCAGAAATTTGTCAGATGCGTCTGTGTACATAATGCATTCAGTACCTTCGTTACTACATTGTCACTGCTGGAGATCAGTCCTGTAATCTGCTGCATCATAAATCCGATAAAAAGCAGAGCGAAGGACAGTACCGCTGCGATCACCTGACTCTCTGTCAATGCAGAAACAAAAACACAAATGGCAATGGAAAGGCAGCCATACAGCCAAATTCCAAAAATTGCTGCATAAGATTCTGTCATTGGCACGTTGCCAAACCGTGACAGTAACAACGGGCAGAGGCAGATTGCTCCGACTACAATAGAAAAGATTGCTACCAATGCCAAAAATTTACCAATAATAACCTTTGGAATCGACACTGGTGCGGTATACAACAGCTGATCCGTCTTTGTTCTGCGATCTTCTGCCATACTACGCATTGCAAGGATCGGTATGATTATAACCAGAACAAATGCCACATTTGAAAGTGAATAGGACAGATATGGTGTACCATAAATCAGGTTATTTGCTACAAAATATAAATTAAATACGAAGAAAAATGCTGCAAGGAAAATCCATCCGATCACGGAGGTGAAATATGCCTTCAGCTCTCTTTTTAATACTGCTTTCATGCTTTATGCACCTCCTCAGATCCGGTCAATTCAAGGAATACATCCTCCAGCGTCTTTGTATTTACTTTCAGTTCCAGTAAAACAAGCTCATGTGCGACACAATAACGAAATACTGCTTCCCTGATGTCCTGATTTTCTTTTGCCAGGATAGAGAGATGATATTCTCCATTCTGTTTTTCCGTTTTCTGAGCCGATGTTTCTTCTGGATTTTCATTTTCTGAAACATCTGTCTCAGACTGAGTGGTCTCCTCTGCATCCACACGTTGTGTTTCACTGTTATCGGCTTCCGTTGTTTTTTCTTCTGACTGCAACGTTATCTGCTCAGTATCTGTGCCTGGTGTTTCGTCATTATCAGACTCCGTTACTTCTTCTGAAATCTCTCTGGTAATCTCGCAGGATTTCACACCCGGAATTTCTTTCATCTGTTCCACATCACTGCGCGCACCGCTGACCGTCACTTCCAACTGCTGTGCACCGCTCATACGGCTTTCCAGATGCTCCATGGAATCACTGGCAACCAGGTTTCCTTTGGAAATGATAAATACATGATCGCATACCGCACTGATTTCCTGCAAAATATGAGAGCTCAAGATTACGGTATGTTTTTCTTTTAACGAACGGATCAGATCACGAATCTCAATGATCTGCTTCGGATCAAGTCCTACCGTTGGCTCATCCAGAATAATGATCTCCGGCATACCGATCAGTGCCTGAGCCAGTCCGACTCTCTGTCGATAACCTTTGGACAGATTTTTGATCAGTCGATCCTTCACATCATGCAATTTCGTCAGGTCCATCACCTGTTTGATGTCTGCTTTTCTGTTATGCTTGTCGATTTTTTTCAATTCTGCCACAAACTGCAGGTATTCCTGCACTTTCATATCACCATATACTGGTGGAATTTCCGGCAAATAACCGATGCATTTCTTTGCCTCCTCGGGATTTTTATTAATATCGAACCCGTTGATTTTTACCTCACCAGAAGAAGCGCCAATGTAGCCGGTAATGATGTTCATCGTCGTGGATTTTCCTGCCCCGTTTGGTCCAAGAAATCCGTAGATATTGCCTGACTCAAGTGTCAGGTTCAGATCATTTACCGCCACATTGGCGCCGTATTTTTTCGTAAGATGACTGATTTCTATCAAAGCACTTCCTCCTTCAACTTCCATAAAATTACTTATAGAACTATCTTATAGAGGAAATGTGTTAAATATTAGGAAAAATTGTGTCAATTATGTGTCCTTTTCCCACTCACGATCCGTATTTTTCACAGAGTTTGATCGCTCAAATCTGATCTTTTTAAATGTAATACATACTCTCGTCGTATTTTTCAAATTCCTGATAATCTTTTACCAAATCTGCCAGTGTCAGATTCCGCAAAAGGTCGTCTAACCGATGATTGACTTCATCAATGACTCTTGTCTGAATTGCCACTGCAATGCCTTTACAGGCACTTTCTTCTGTCGTATCTTCATCCGCAATGTGATAAGTTCCATCCAGAGCTTCCAAAATCTCTGCCACCGTGATTTTTTCTGCCGGATGATTCAGCAGATAACCACCCTGTGGTCCTTTGATACTTTTTACAATTCCTGCTCTGCGCAATGCAGCAAAAACCTGCTCCAAATACTGCGGAGAAATATCATTCCGCTCTGCGATGCTGTTCAATGCCACATGCCCATTTTTGGAATGAACTGTCAGATCAATCAGAGAGGTCAGACCATATCGGCTTTTTTTTGAAAACTTCATTTTTTATAATACCTCCCATACTCCAATATTTTTCACTTTATACAAAAATCTTACTGCTGTTTCTCATGTTTGGATCACAGTAACATTTAATTTTCTCATTTAATTTAACAGGCGGATTGCAGTGATACAACCCGCCTGAATTTCTATACTTTTATAAATTTTAAAGTCCGTATATTGATATTCAATTTGCGGCTTTACACACGAATCTGATTACTGAATTGCTTTGAAAGCCTCATCCAGATCCTGGATAATATCGTCAACGTTCTCTGTACCGATAGAAAGACGAATTGTGTTTGGTTTGATTCCCTGATCAGCAAGTTCTTCCGGTGTGCACTGGCTGTGTGTAGTTGTTGCCGGATGGATAACCAGGGATTTTACATCTGCAACGTTTGCAAGCAGGGAGAATAACTCCAGATTGTCGATGAAATCTTTTGCTTTCTTCTCATCACCTTTGATCTCAAATGTGAAGATAGAACCACCGCCGTTCGGGAAGTATTTTTTGTATAATGCCTGCTGGCTTGGATCTTCAGATACAGACGGATGATGTACACGCTCTACCTGTGGATGGTTGTTTAAGTACTGAACTACTTTCAGTGCGTTCTCTACGTGACGCTCTACACGTAAGGACAGAGTCTCAAGTCCCTGTAAGAACAGGAATGAGTTGAACGGAGAAATGGTTGCTCCTGTATCACGCAGTAAGATTGCACGGATCTTTGTAACAAAAGCTGCCGGTCCAACTGCTTTTGTGAAGCTGATTCCGTGGTAGCTTGGGTTCGGCTCTGTTAAAGAAGCGAATTTTCCAGATGCTTCCCAGTCAAATTTTCCGCTGTCTACGATAACACCACCGATGCTTGTTCCATGTCCGCCAATGAATTTTGTTGCAGAATGAACAACGATATCTGCACCGTATTCAATCGGACGAACCAGATATGGTGTTGCGAATGTATTGTCGATTACCAGCGGGATTTTATGCTCATGAGCAATGTTTGCCAGTGTCTCGATATCTACTACATCAGAGTTCGGGTTACCAAGTGTCTCGATGTAAAGTGCTTTTGTATTGTCCTGAATAGCTGCTTTTACTTCGTCAATGTTGAACGGATCTACGAATGTAGTCTTGATACCATACTGTGGAAGTGTATGCTCAAGTAAATTAAAGGAACCACCGTAAATATTTTTTGCTGCTACAATATGGTCTCCGGCCTGAGCAAGATTTTCAATGGTATAAGTAATCGCTGCCGCTCCGGAAGCTACTGCTAATGCTGCAACGCCGCCTTCCAGTGCTGCCATTCTCTGCTCAAATACGTCCTCTGTCGGGTTTGTCAGACGTCCGTAAATATTACCTGCATCTGCAAGTCCGAAACGTGCTGCTGCATGATCGCAGTTACGGAATACATAAGAAGATGTCTGATAAATCGGTACTGCTCTTGCATCTGTAACTGGATCCGGACTCTCCTGTCCTACGTGTAACTGTAATGTCTCAAATTTAAAATTTCTGTCTTTTCTTGCGATTTTCTCTGCCATTGTTCTTTCCCTTTTGCCTTTCAATAATTCGTTGTGTTCAGGATCTGCAAATGCCGCTCCTGTTTGTTATCTTTGTTTCACAGATCCTGACCGTCCTGATTGGATGTTTTTTTATGCCTCTGTGAATAATGGTGTTGAATAATATCTGTCACCTGTATCCGGTAATAATGCTACAATTGTTTTTCCTGCAAATTCCGGACGTTTTGCTACCTGAATTGCTGCGGATAATGCTGCTCCGGAAGAAATTCCGACTAAAACGCCTTCTTTCTTTGCCAGAAGTTTTGCTTTCTCAAATGCATCATCATTTTCAATTGTGATAATTTCATCATATACCTGTGTATTTAATACGTCCGGTACGAAACCAGCGCCAATACCCTGAATTTTGTGAGCTCCGCTCTTACCTTCGGAAAGTACCGGAGATGTTGCAGGCTCTACTGCGATAATCTTGACATCCGGATTTTTGGATTTCAGATATTCGCCTGTACCTGTTAATGTTCCGCCTGTGCCTACTCCTGCGATAAATACATCTACCTTTCCGTCTGTATCATTCCAGATCTCCGGACCAGTTGTTGCTTTGTGAGCTGCCGGGTTTGCCGGATTTACGAACTGTCCCGGGATATAGCTGTTTGGAATCTCTTTTGCAAGTTCATCTGCTTTTGCAATGGCGCCTTTCATTCCTTTGGAACCTTCTGTTAAAACGATCTCTGCTCCATAAGCTTTTAAGATGTTTCTTCTCTCAACACTCATAGTCTCCGGCATAGTAAGGATGATTCTGTATCCTTTCGCTGCTGCGATAGCTGCAAGACCGATACCGGTATTTCCTGAAGTCGGCTCAATGATAACAGAACCTTCTTTTAATAATCCTTTTTCTTCAGCGTCCTCAATCATTGCTTTTGCAATTCTGTCCTTGACACTTCCTGCCGGATTGAAGTATTCTAATTTTACAAGGATTTTAGCGTTGAGGTTCTGATCTTTCTCTACATTTGTAACCTCAACCAGTGGTGTGTTACCGATTAATCCAAGTGTTCCTTTATAAATGTTAGCCATTGTTTCGTCCTCCTATAAATCATATCTGTTTTCTATGTTTTATTTGTTGAGTGTATTATATTCCCCTTATTCCTATTTGTCAACTAGGTTTTTGAAGATTTTTTATATTTTTTATTCTCCCAGTTCACTCGTACCACTCATAAAGATAACGATTATGCTCGCATAAGGAGTTATCTTTATGACTAGGGACGAAAGAAGCGCCGTTTTATGAGCAAAAATAGCGGCAACGCAGCGGAGAAGCCCTGTAAGGGGCGTTTTGCGAATGGCGCGGGTGAACTGTACGCAAAAAAACACCTTCTTCAGACACTTTTTTGTCCAAAGAAGGCCTTTCCTTGCTTAACCAACTTATCAGGTATGTTTTGTATTTTTATATCATTTTATCTTCTCGATAAAGACATTATAGCAGAAACCGCGCCACATAGCACTCCTGCACAAGCCCAGATGATCCATGTCAAGTCCCATCGGTTCGTCAAAAAGCTGACCGCCAGAAAGATTGCCGTCACAGAACACCAGTAAATCCTGGAAATCTGCGTTCTTCTGCCACTGTTCTGTTTATTTTTCAGGCTGTAATCATCTTCCTCCAGTAAAATCCTGTAACTTCCCGCAATGGTTCCGGACCATACAAAGAAAAACGTTGCGATTGCCACAAAAATCAGCAAAACGCCAAGACTGTATATATAATAAATGTCCGGCATGGAAAAGGCCGCCATCAGCATCATAGGAACCACGCTGAGAATGGAAAGAACCACTCCCGTCACAACGCATTTGCGACTCAGCAGTGCAAATTCCTGTTTTTCTTCCAGAATCATAGCCCGAACTTCCTCATCCGCTATAAGATGCTGTGTTTCAAAGAACTGAAAACGTTCCTGGGGCGTGCCCTTAATGATAAAAATTGCGACTGCCACAGCCACCATACATAGAAGAATCGCAATGCCCATTCCGCCTGCCATATCCTCTGTGATTGGAAGCACCTTATATTCTGCCGTTCCGCCAAGCAGTAAAAGCCATACAGGAGACAATACACACAGAAATGTTCCTAATGCGATCCACGGAGCTTTGTGCTTTGCCCATTCAATATAATCCTTTGCTTCCTGCATGGAAACATGATGCGTCGGAATTTCTTCGTTTCGTGTATCTTCTCCAAATTGCTGCTGTGTGTCATTTTGATTATTCACAAAATTTCCCCTATCAGGTGGTTCCATTTTCATCCGTTCATTCTGTAAATCTTCAAATACTGTGTTTCTCTCGTTCAGATCCATTTCTTCTTTTAAAAGAGCATCCGTAGACACATCAAAAATCTCACTCATCTTTAAGATTTTATCCAGATCCGGCACGGACGCTCCGGTTTCCCTTAGTTAAAAATATTACTCTTGTTGATTACTCAACTCTTCCAATA
>OGYG01000240.1_pt1 | contig 60853 bp, 60 predicted proteins | sample 1576481 | NCBI WGS metagenome assembly OGYG01 (sample SAMEA3541497, study PRJEB24748) | human gut metagenome | biome: human gut; feature: human-associated habitat; material: faeces | place: China | collected 2012 | reverse complement strand
TAAAATCCCGTGGGTAGTGATACCCGTACCGGTTCGATTCCGGTCTGCGGCACGATTAGAAAGTCTCAAACTCTTGTTTTTGTAGGGTTTGGGACTTTTTGTTTTGGTAAAAATGTGAAAAATGTGAGGATTTAAGAATGATAATTTGTTAACAACTTCAGACTTTTTTTCTTGTATTCCGGAATATTTTGCTATATACTGTGATGAAAGACATCGAAAGGCGGTCAGACCAAAATTGGACGTAATAAAGACATTTGGAAATTATGTGGAAAAATGGTGTGAGGGACACCCGGAAAGAGCACGTTGGCTTCTGAAAACAGGCTGGGAGGCAGAAAACCTGAAATTTACCGTGGCACCATCGAAGCGAATGAATCCATCAGATCAATATCTTGCAAAGTTAATGATGAATGTCATGCTGCAGCCATTAAAACATCCGGAAAGTTCTGTTTTGGTAAGTGTATTCACTCCATGTGAGCTGATACAGGAGGCAGGATTATATCCATATAATGTGGAAAGCTTTTCTTGTTATCTGACTGCATCTCAGGCAGAGCGTGCATTTCTTCAGAATGCAGAAGACTCAGGGCTTTCAGAGACTCTCTGTAGTTATCACAAAACGTTTATTGGAGCAGCAGAGAAAGGGCTTCTGCCAAAACCGAAATGCATTGTATATACGAACCTTGCATGCGATGCAAATCTTCTTACTTTTCACAGATTGGCAGAATTTTATCATGTGCCGGTCTTTTCGATTGATGTGCCATCCAGACAGACAGCGTCAAATGTAGCTTATGTAGCGGCACAGCTGAGGGCTTTAAAGAGATTTCTTGAACAAACGACAGGCAGATTAATTGATGAAGATCTGCTGGCTGAGAGAGTTGCGAGAGGTCGGGAAACACTGGAAGAATTCGAAAAATTTCAAAGTGCAAGGGCGGATCGTTTTATTCCTTCTGATTTGGTATCGCCACTGTATAGTGGGATGACCAATAACATCCTTCTTGGTACGGAAGAAGAAAAGTTATATACAGAGAAATTACTTAAAGATATAAAGAATGCACCGCCTAAAAAAGGAAAACACGTTTACTGGATGCATACCATTCCATTTTGGTCTGATGCAGTGAAAGAAGCGCTTCTTCTGAATGACAGTGCACAGATCGTAGGGTGTGAACTGTCTCAGGTTGCGGATCTGTCCGTTCATTCTGAAGACCCATACGAAGAAATGGCGATGCGACTGGTATATCATGCGCTTAATGGACCAATCTCACGTCGAATTGAGGCAGGTATCCATCATGCGAAACAGGCAGGCGCAGATGGTGCAGTCTGGTTTAATCACTGGGGTTGCAAACATACCCTTGGCGGTTCAAGAATTGCCAAAAAGCGATTTGAGGAAGCTGGTATACCTATGCTGATCCTGGATGGGGATGGTTGTGACCGTAGTCATGGAGGAGAAGGCCAGACATCGACCAGATTGGGAGCCTTCCTGGAAATGCTGGGGGATTTTGATCATGAGTAAGACATATTATGTATGTAAGTATACACCAGTAGAACTTCTGAGGGCGCTAGGTGGAGACTGTGAAATATTGAATGAAATGCCGGAAGGTTTTGACAGGGCAGAGCAGGTGGCACATCCTAATATCTGTGGATTTGGCAAATCGGTTCTGGAAGAAGTACTGGCGGGAAATATTAAAGAACTGGTACTTGTAAATTGCTGCGATACAATTCGTAGTGTTTATGATATACTAAAAGATAGCGGACAGATGGATTTTCTGTATATGATCGATATGCTTCACTGTGATATAGAATGCAGTCGGGAGCGTACTGCAGCCCAGTTAAAGGAACTTGCAGAGACTTATGGGGCATATAAAGAAAAATCTTTTGATAAGAAGGTTTTTCTTGAAGCATTTCAGCCGAAAGAGAGAATACAAAAGCCTCATCTTGCTGTTTTGGGCGCACGTATGGGACAGGAATTATTTCAAATGACAGAGGCTGCCATGCCTTTTCCTGTTGTGAATGAGACCTGTGTATATAATCGTTCTGTTGGTGAAAATTTACCGACAGAGGAAATGGATTTTGACACACTGATGGAATGGTATGCAGGAGAACTGCTTCACCAGATACCGTGTATGCGAATGATGGATCATGCAGGTCGTAAAGTATTGTATCAGGATCCAAGCCTGAAAGGAATCATTTATCATACGGTTAAATTCTGTGATTTTTACAGTTTTGAATATGCAGATATTAAGGGACATACAGATGTTCCATTGCTCAAGATTGAGTCGGATTTTACACTGCAGAGCAGTGGACAGTTGAGTACCAGGCTGGAGGCATTTGCAGAAAGCCTTGGGATTCAGGATGAGACAAAAAAGGAGAAAGTCATGGGAAAAGGATACTATGCCGGGATCGATAGTGGATCAACAAGTACAGATGTGGTGATCCTGGATAAAAACAGAGAAATCATTTCCAGCGTGATCATGCCAACAGGGGCAGGGGCAGCCAATGGTGCGGAGCGAGCGCTTGAGGAAGCACTGAAACAGGCAAAGTTAAATCGAGAGGATCTGGATGCAGTGGTAACTACCGGTTATGGAAGAACTGCAATCTCTGATGGAGATAAGAGTATCACAGAGATTACGTGTCATGCAAGGGGTGCTCATTTTCTGGATCCGCGTGTACGTACAGTTGTGGACATCGGAGGTCAGGACAGCAAAGTGATTCGACTGAACGAAGATGGATCTGTGAAGAATTTTGTTATGAATGATAAATGTGCGGCAGGTACAGGAAGATTCCTGGAGATGATGGCGAAGACAATGGAAATGAGCTTGGATGAACTGAGCCAGGTGGGACTTTCCTATCAGGAAGACATTACAATTTCCAGTATGTGTACGGTTTTTGCAGAATCAGAGGTGGTTTCGCTGATTGCTCAGAATAAACATACAGATGATATCGTACATGGATTGAATAAAGCAGTTGCGGCCAAAACTGCATCTCTGGTTAAACGTGTGGGTGGAGAGGAAGCATATATGATGACTGGTGGTGTAGCGCAGAACAAAGGTCTTGTAAAGACTCTTGAAGAAAGACTTGGCACCAGTCTGGTGATCAGTCCAAAATCTCAGCTTTGCGGTGCACTGGGAGCGGCATTGTTTGCAGCAGATATGTAACCTGACTTAATTGATAGTGGATAGATAAAAGGGGAGGAAAGGAAGTTGGCTGATTCCAATATTACAAAAAGTGCACTTGCATCAGCACTGAAGGAACTGATGGAAACGACACCTTTTGCAAAGATTACTGTTTCAGATATCTGTGCAAAATGTAATATGAACCGAAAAAGTTTCTATTATCATTTCAAAGACAAATTTGATCTGGTGAACTGGATTTATGATGTGGAATATCTGAGTCATGTGCAGATTGGAGAAAATCTGATCGGATGGGACAGTGTACTTCATCTTTGTGATTATTTTTATGAAAATAAAGATTTTTACAGGAAGGTAATGAAAGTAGAAGATCAGAATTCTTTTATTAATCATTTCAGGGATATTGTGAGTCCACTTATGGAAGAAGATATCCGTGAAATTCTTGGAGAAAAAACAGATGCGGAATTTTATGTGAATTTTTTCTGTGATGCAGTAATCTGTGCATTTGGCCGATGGATCTCGCAGAAAGAACCGCTGCCGCCAAAAGAATTTGTGAATATGATGAAATCCTGCATCAAGGTTGTTGCAATAACGCAGGAAAGAATGGAGAACGAATAATAAAAAGCAGTTTCACAGGATTTACCAGAAAATGTCATGGTAATCTTTTGTGAGACTGCTTTTTTCTTATGATTCCTGATCCATCGAGAATGATTCCTTCAGGATATCTCTGAGAGATTCATTAAAAATATTGTGCTCCAGAGGATTTCCATCGCTGCCAATATTGTAGATGCTTCCATCTGGTTTAAAACCAATTATGCTTGAAGGTGGTGAAATAATATTTCCGATTCGTTCGATATCATAAAACAGATCAATAGGAATGGTACGGTATTTCTGGGCAACACGGGCACCAACCACTGCCTTGTAGACATTTTCTCTGACGGATGCGCTGCAACCGGGATCGGCAAGGACTGCGACAAACGGGCAATGCATTTCTTCAGCGAAGCGGGCATAGGAACCGGACAGGATCTCATCGCTTTCAGTATCTGTATACATCCGATAGATGGAATACAGAAGACGGTGATCTCGTAGTACAAGGCAGGCAGTATCTGTATTGTCATCATATGCAACTCCGATCAGCATATTATTCAGAGATTCTGCAGCTTTTGCAAAGTCTTCTGTTACAGCGGCAGAATTACATAACAGAATCATAGCACAGTCCGGATTATGCTCTATAAGAGGAAGAAGTTTTTCCGGATCTCCATCAGTGTAAAGACAATAAACATAGATTCCAAGTTCTTTACCCTGGTCAAAGATGGCCTGATAACGGGAGCGCAGATCTGCGTAGGAAGAATCAATATTTAAGAAAAAAAGCCACGGGACATTGATATTTTCGGTTCGCTTGATCTTACGGACGATATGTGCCCCCTGTGTGCAGCCGTTATATCCAAGATTCATGCCAAATTCGATCAGTTTTTCCTTGTCCATATGTCGGAGAGTATCTTCTATAAGTGAATAGTAGGGACTGTTGTCGTTATTCAGCATAGCTCTTGCCATTTCAAAAAACTCCTGCTGAAAACGCCCCTTGGAAAAATGAAGAGCCATATCCACAAGATTTCTGGTACAACGTTCTGGTGATTCATCAGCATCTTTTAAGGCAGTTCTAACGAATGTTTTTATAATAATACGAGAAGTTTTTGCTGTCATTTGTCATCCCTTCAATATATAAGAATATACAAAAAATACAGACGGAAAAAATACATTGACCGTCTGTATTTTATCTACTTCTCATTTAAACACAAAGTATTTTTGTGTGCAATAGACACTATAGTTAACGTGTCCAAAAACATGTCAGCAATAGGTGTTTAACCTTTGACAGCACCTGCAGAAACACCTTCTACGATAAATTTGGAAAGAAGGATGTAAACGATGATAACCGGGAAAATGGAGAATGCAATCATTACATAAACCTGTCCCATATCGAACTTCAGGAAGTCTGCGCTACGAAGCTGTGCAATCAGTACCGGAAGTGTTTTCTTCTTGTCCGAATGAAGTACCAGTGCAGGGATAAAATAGTTATTCCAGCTCTGTACGAATGTGAAGATGGCCTGAACTGCGATGGCCGGTTTCATAAGCGGGAACACGATTCGATTAAAGGTTTTGAATTCACCGGAACCGTCAATACGAGCCGCTTCTACAAGTTCCAGAGGAAGGTTGCTTTCCATATACTGTTTCATATAGAAGAAAGTAACCGGAGCTGCGATACTCGGAACGATCAGTGGAATAAAGGAATCGTCCAGATGCATCTTACCAAGCAGCTGCAGGAAACCGAGTGCAGTTACCTGCGTAGGAATCATCATGACTGCAAGGATAAAAGTGAACATAAATTTTTTGCCTTTAAAATCATATGCGTGGATGGCATATGCAGTCATGGTGGAGAAATAGGTACATAAAACAGCAGAACAGGTAGCAATGAAAATACTGTTGAACATACCATTCCATACCGGAAGTGTTCCGGCAAGCAGGCTCTTCCAGTTTTTGATAAGAAATCCACCAGGGATCGCTGTGAAACCTTTTTTCAGTGCACCGTTTGATCTGGTCGCATTGATAAACAGTACATAAAACCAGAACAGGCAGAAGAAGGAGATAATGATCAGTACTATATAAGCAAGAGTACGCTGACCTTTCATGCTCATTCCTTTTTGGGTTTTTTGGTCTTTTTCATTCATCCTTCTCACCTCCCGTCATTCGTCTTGTTAAAGCGGAATACAATCAGACTGAGCACGCCAGTAATGATGAACAGGAATACGGATAATGCACCGCCCATTCCATAGTTCTTGCTGAACAGATGCTTGTTCAGATACATGATTAGTGTCATAGTGGAACGCATTGGATCACCGGTTCCGTTTGTCAGGATCTGAGGTACATCGAACATCTGCATACCACCGATCAGAGATGTGATCATAACATAGATCAGAATCGGACGAAGAAGCGGAAGAGTGATCTTTCTGAAAATCTGCGAAGCAGTGGCTCCATCTACTTCGGCTGCCTCATAAAGTGATGGATCAATACCCATCATGCCGGCCATAAGAAGGATTGTCGTATTACCAAACCACATAAGGAAGTTCAGGACTGCAACAAGCGTTCTGGCACTCCAGGCATGACTGAAGAAGGAGTAAGCCTGTTTCAGTATTCCTGCCTGTATCAGCATTGCATTGATCGGGCCGCCGTCTGCAAATAATGTAAAGAACAACATTGCAAAAGCAGATGCCATGATCAGGTTTGGAAGGTAAATTACGGTCTTAAAAAATCTCTGACCTTTAAGTCGAAGACTCGGATTGGAGAACCATGCTGCAAGGAGCAGAGAGACCAGGATCTGAGGAACAAATCCCATAACCCACATGATCATAGTGTTTTTAAAATAGATCCAGATCTCTCCACCCTCGAAGAGTTTGACATAATTGGCAAAGCCTACAAAGTTCGGTCCAATCTGCGTCAATCCAGATCTGTAGTTTTCAAAGAAGCTGTTATAAACTGTACTAATAAGCGGAATGAGCTGGAATATGAGATATACTACTACAAACGGTATCAGGAAGATATATCCCCATTTGTTATAGCTGACCGCTTTATGGTTATTATTCTTTGCCATTATCTTCCTCCATAATCGAAAGATGTGCCTGCCTGATGGTCAGGCAGGCACATCTTTTTACTCAATAATTATTCAACAGAATCTGTCTGCTTTGATTAGTAAGAAAGTTCTGGATATTTTTCTACAACTGCTTTGTAGAACAGGTCGAGAGCTTCATCATATGTTGCGTTGCCTTCAAAGTAGTTCTTCATAGCGTTCTGGAATTCTTCGTTGCAGCCCTGATCGTAGATGCTCATATTGCTGAGGTCGATCTTGTCTGCACCGGCACAGAACATTGCCAGTGGGTTCTGTCCGCCAAGAACAGCATCGCCGTAGCTTTCGTCTGCTGCCATTTCTTCCATAGCCGGTTTGTTGTTTATGAAGTCATTATCAGCTGTAACGATTTCTTTCATAACGTCAACGTTAGTTGTCATAGTTCTCATGATATCAGCAACCAGTGTCGGGTTATCTGTTCCTGTAGCTGCTGTGATCCATGTTCCGCCCCAGTAGAAGCCCTGTGGTCCTTCTGTTGCAGCCCAGCCGCCGTCTTTACCAACAGAACCATCCTGATCAGCACTCATAGAGAAGTCGATGAACCATGCTGGTCCGAAGTATGCAAATACGTTACTGTCTTTGAAGAAGCCTTTGCTCCAGTCATCACTCCAAAGTTCGTATGTAGCAGTTTCACCTGCGTCAACCATTTCCTTGGACATATCAACCCAGTTCTTGATGTTGTCATCAACTGTGATCTTTCCATCAACTACCCACGGAGTAGATACGTTGTTGGAGAATACACGGTAACTGTCGTTTACAGTAGAGGTCATCCGATAACCTTTTTCTTTCAGTTCTTCAGCTGTTGCTTTGAAGGTATCCCAGTCAGCAACTTTCTTCTGAACTTCTGCCGGATCATCTGTTCCGAATACTTCTTTGGCGATATCTCTTCTGTAGATCATGGTTCCAGGGCAGCCCTGCCAGGAAAGACCTTTCAGATTTCCATCAGCATCTGTCATAACATCTTTTGTATACTGATACTGATCAGCAACTTCGTCTTCTGTGATTCCGAGATCTGCTACCGGCATTGTGTAATCGGTATTTACATATTTCAGTGCGTAGTCAGCTTCTACCAGGAAGAGATCAATCTTGTCATCTGCTGATGCATCAGCCTGTTTCAGAAGTGTTTCGTCCAGGTTATTCTGATATGCATTGTCATCAGATGGAGTGATGTTCCATACAACATCTACATCACCGATCTTGCCATGGGTTCCATCTACTTCTTCGTATCCCGGGTAATGATCGGTCAGACGGGATTTGAATTCTTCATTCCAGCAGTAAATGTTTAAAACTTTACCTTCATCGGAACCTGTGTCATCTGCCCATACCGGAACTGCTGCCAGACCTGCAAGCATAGCTGCTGTTAATGTGACTGCCATAATCTTTCTCTTCATGTTGTTACCTCCCTGTGATAAATAGTTTTTGTTTTATATTCTTTCCATATTTAATTTCCTATTTTGCCAGATTTCTGACTGATGCTCCTGGGAAGAGTGTTCCATCTACGGTGAACTTATCGATGATCGTAGTTTTGGGATTCTCAATCAGATCAATCAGTTTCTGTGCGGCAAGCCGTCCGATTGTTTCTGTGTCCTGACACAGAGTTGTCAGCCGGGGCTCCAGGATGCGTGCAAAAGTGAGTCCGTCATATCCTGCAATGGAGATATCGTCCGGTATCCGGAGCCCACGTTCATGGATCTCGTTGATACCGCCCAGAGCAGAAAAATCATCCGGATATAGAATGCAGGTGGGTGGATCTTTCAGATCAAGAAGTTCTGAAGTTGCCATCGCTGCCGCTTCCGCATCGCGATAGGGGATGACCGGCATATATTCATCAGGTACATCAATCCGTTTTTTCTGGAGAGTTCTGTAAAAACTTCCGAGTCGGCTTCGCGTAACGGAGGAATCTTCTCCGTGAATATAGGCGATCTTTCTGTGCCCCCGTTTCAGAATATAGGAGACGAGATCTTCCATTCCCTGAATGTTGTTGGAAACAACAGCAATTCTTCCATCGAATACATGATCAATCGTGACCACTGGAATCTCGGATTGTACCAGCCGTTGAACTTCTTCGGTAAAAAAGTTGATACAGGCGATCACAACTCCATCGACTCCTCTGTAACGACAGTGTTCATAATAATTGAGACGCTGTCCGGAGAGATTACCACTGGTGAAAGTGATATCGTATCCTTTGGATTCAGCAGTTCGCTTAAAACTTTCGAGTACATGATTGAAGTAATCATGAGTAAGACCACTCATGGCTTCGTCTACAAAGAGTACGCCAAGATTGTAACTTCGTTTGGTTTTTAATGCTCTTGCTGAAGAATTTGGAAGATATCCCATTTCTGATGCAGTTTTTAAAATAAGCTGCCGGGTTTCTTCGCTGATATCCGGATAACCATTCAGAGCTTTGCTGACACTTGCAACTGATACGTTGCACTGTTTTGCAATGTCTTTCATGGATACCATATACATGTCCAGCCTTTTCTGTTTTTTTGTTCCTAAATCGTTTTCGCAAGCTCATCGTACATTGTTTTCGGACAATTTTCAAGACCTTTTTATAATATTTGCATAATTTATCCCTGTTGCATAAAAAAGAATTTATAATAATTTATCAATTTCACAAAAAATGCACTATGTTTTAACGAAAATTTTCGCTAAGGTTTCGCGAAAACAGGAACTGCAATTGGGCAATATTTTAACGAGTAAAAATATAGTTGATTTTTTGGATAAACTGAATTATACTGAGGGAAATCCAATCTAATCTATATTATATCTGTGAAAATTCTAAACTTATTCGTTTTCGCAAATCTGTTTTCAGTCTTTAATTCGTGATCGCTTACCCGTATTTATATATTTTAATATTTAGTAATTTAATTGTTTTCTCTTTCAAGGAGGTCCTTCAATGAAATATGGATATTTTGACGACAAAGCCAAAGAATATGTAATCACTACACCACATACACCATTGCCATGGATCAATTATCTGGGAAGTAATGACTTTTTCTCACTGATCTCCAATACCTGTGGTGGATACAGTTTTTATAAAGATGCGAAACTGATGCGAATCACGAGATACCGTTACAATAATATTCCGGTAGATTCTAACGGAAAGTACTATTACATTAATGATGATGGTGTGATCTGGAACCCGGGAACCATGCCATCCATGACAGAGACAGATACATATGAATGTCGCCATGGACTGGGCTACAGTCGTTTCCATTCTTCTAAGAATAAACTGGAAGCAGATCTTCTGGCATTTGTACCATCGGATGTGGCCTGTGAGATTAACTGCCTGAAGCTGAAGAATAATTCTGATTCCGAAAAAAATATCTCTCTGTTTTCGTATGTGGAATTCTGTTTGTGGAATGCAGTTGATGACGGATCCAACTTCCAGAGAAACTTAAGTATCGGCGAAGTGGAAGTGCAGGGAAGCACAATTTATCATAAAACAGAATACAGAGAAAGAAGAAGACATTACAGCTTCTTTACTGTTAATACTCCGGTTCACAATTTTGATACAAGCAGAGATGCTTTTCTCGGCGCTGGTAATGGAAATGCTTTTCCGGAAGCTGTACGTAAGAAAAAATGCAGCAATTCCATAGCAAGTGGATGGTATCCGATCGCAGCACATCAGATCGATATCAAACTGGCACCAGGTGAAGAAAAAGAATTTGTATTTGTGCTGGGATATTGTGAAAACCCGGCAGATGATAAATGGGAAGCACCGGGAATCATCAATAAGACACCGGCAAAAGCCCTGATCGAACGCTTTAATACAATGGATAAGGCTATGGCGGCTTTTGCAAAACTGAATGATTACTGGGAGAATCTGCTGGCACGTTTTGCAGTATCCAGTGAAAATGAACACATCGACCGTATGGCAAATATCTGGAATCAGTACCAGTGTATGGTTACGTTCAATATGTCCAGATCTGCATCCTATTATGAGTCTGGAACAGGCCGTGGTATGGGATTCCGTGATTCCTGTCAGGATCTTCTGGGATTTGTACATCTGATTCCTGAGCGTGCAAGAGAGAGGATTATTGATATCGCGTCCACACAGTTCCCGGATGGAAGTGCCTATCATCAGTATCAGCCATTGACGAAACAGGGAAATCTGGATGTTGGAAGCGGATTTAATGATGATCCATTATGGTTGATCGCAGCAGTGGCTGCATATATCAAAGAAACCGGAGATTATGGAATTCTTGAAGAACAGGTACCGTTTGATTGTAAGAAAGGTTCAGCGGTTCCGCTGTTTGAACATCTGGACAAATCTTTCCATTATACAGTAACACATCTTGGACCGCATAAACTTCCTCTGATCGGAAGGGCAGACTGGAATGATTGTCTGAATCTGAACTGTTTTTCCAGTGAACCGGGAGAATCTTTCCAGACGACCGGACCGTCTGAGGGACCGGTAGCGGAATCTGTATTTATTGCAGGTATGTTTGTAAAATATGGAAAAGAGTTTGAAGAGCTCTGCAGACGTACAGGTCATGAAGAACTGGCAGCAGAGGCAGAAAAAGCAGTCGATGAGATGTATCAGGCAGTTCTGGATGCAGGATGGGATGGAGAATGGTTCCTTCGTGCATATGATGCGCAGTCCGAAAAAGTTGGATCAAAAGAGTGTGAGGAAGGAAAAATCTTTATTGAACCGCAGGGCTTTTGTGTTATGGCAGGTATTGGAAAAGAAGAGGGACTGGCAGAAAAAGCATTGGATTCTGTACATGAGCGTCTGGAAACAAAGTATGGAGTCATGATTCTTCAGCCGGCATACACGAGATATCATCTGGAACTTGGGGAAATTACTTCCTACCCACCGGGATACAAAGAAAATGCCGGTATCTTCTGCCATAATAATCCGTGGATCTCTATTGCAGAGACTGTGATCGGAAGAGGAGACCGAGCTTTTGAAATTTATTGTAAGATATGTCCATCGTATATTGAGGAGATCAGTGAGATCCATCGAACAGAACCTTATGTATATTCACAGATGGTTGCAGGTGCAGATGCACCGAGATTTGGGGAAGCGAAGAACAGCTGGCTGACAGGAACAGCAGCATGGACTTTTGTAAACCTGTCTCAGGCATTGCTGGGAATTCAGCCGGATTATGACGGACTTATTGTAGATCCGTGTCTCCCGGGTAAGTTTGGTGATTTTAAAGTGGATCGTCGTTTCAGAAATGCTGAATATCATATTGAGATTCACAAACCAGAGGGTGTACAAAAAGGTGTCAGCTGGATTGAAGTGGATGGAGAAAAAATTGCCGGAAATCAGATTCCGCTGGTTGATGGTAAAAAAGAATATCATGTAATCGTACAGATGGGATAATAAGGCGCGTATGAAAAAAACACTTCACAGGATAAAACCTGTGAAGTGTTTTGCGTTATATCATTTTGTAGAGGCAAGTCCTTCTGGAAGAATCGTTCCTCCACCGAGAACCATGTCTCCATCATAGAGAACAGCAGCCTGTCCCGGAGTAACTGCTCTCTGTGGTTCCTCGAATGTGATCTTGAGCAGATCATCATCAAGCTGTTCTACAGTTGCAGGTTGTTCCGGCTGACGGTAGCGTGTCTTGACTTTGCATTTGATCGGCTTGTCCAGATGATCCCATGGAATCAGGTTAATGTCGTTGATGTAACAGCAGGTGCTCATCAGATCCTGTTTGCCGCCAAGGATAACCTTGTTGGAATCCAGGGATTTGCCACATACATAGAGTGATTCCGGTGCAGAAATTCCAAGACCGCGGCGCTGACCGATGGTATAGTGAATCTGACCTTTGTGTTTGCCGAGTACGTTGCCCTCTTTATCTACGAAATCGCCAGGTTCCGAAGACTGTCCGGTATACTGTTCAATAAAGGAAGCATAATCTCCGTCCGGTACGAAGCAGATATCCTGACTGTCCGGTTTATCTGCATTGATAAAGCCCTGTTCCTGGGCAATGTGACGAATCTCTTTTTTGGTGTAGCTGCCAAGTGGAAACAATGTATGCGCCAGCTGATCCTGCGTCATGGCGTAGAGAACATAGCTCTGATCTTTTGTCGGATCGAGGCCTTTTTTCAGAATAAAACGTCCTGTTTCCGGATCCTGTTCACGACGTGCATAGTGTCCGCTTGCGATGTATTCACAGCCAAGTTCTCTTGCTTTGTCGAGAAGGGCAGAGAATTTCAAAAAACGGTTACAGTCAATACACGGGTTCGGTGTGCCACCGTGCAGATAAGTATCTGCAAATTTGTCAATGACACTGTGGCGGAATTCATCATGCATTGGGAAGACGTAATAGAGCATTCCAAGTCGTGCGGCAACGCTTCTGGCATCTTCGGTATCAGATGGGGTGCAGCAGGCGCGGTGTCCCGGGAAACTGCACTGTGGATTATCATAAAGCTTCAGAGTCGCACCGGCACAGTCGTAGCCATCCTTAACCATCAGGTAGGCTGCCACGCTGGAGTCAACTCCGCCGCTCATGGCGATGATTGCTTTTTTCTGCATATATATTTCTCCTGTTATCTGTTGATTCATATTGTTTACTATAGTATGACTGATACTTGGTAACCAGCCATTTAAGAGTATCCTATCATTATAGAAAAATAGTGTCAAGCAGTTACTGTGAACGTATGCACAGTAATGTCAGGCATGGAAAAACTGCTGAAAACAAAAAGTTGAAAAAGGTGTTGACATATCCAAAAAGTAGTAGTATATTAAACCTATCGGAAAGATAGGAAAACAAAAACCGAGAGAACACTATCAAGGAGGAAGAATCATGTTTACAAAGAATGCAGAACAGAGAAATGTCATGTGTATGATGGATAAGGAAATGCGAATGTACATGTGTATGTCTAACTGTGCTTTAATGTATCGGAAACTTCCTGTGGCATCAGCGGATCAGAGTAATGCAGTCTGAATAAGATGTCAAGAATGTGAATATAAATGTATCAATCAGATACAATGTAGATTACATGAACAGGAAAATCCGACATGGGTTCCTGTTTTTTTATTGCCTTTTTAAGCTTATCTGACAGGTAATCCGAATTTACAACTGAATATAGAATACAATTGAATAGAGAAAAATAAAACAAAATATAAGAAAATTTAAATAGAACGAGAAAAGAGAGGGAATTTATTATGAAAAACACAAAAATTATCACAGTATCACTTGCAGCAGCACTGGCAATCGGAGCAATCACAGCAAACGGCGTTCTGGTAAGCGCTGATGCAGAAAAAGGAACCATTAAAGTAGCAGCATCCGCTACACCACATGCAGAAATCCTTGAAGAAGCAAAACCAATCCTTGAAAAAGAAGGCTGGGACCTTGAAGTAACTGTATTTGACGATTATGTACAGCCGAACCTGGTAGTAGAAAGCGGTGATTTTGATGCAAACTATTTCCAGCATATCCCATACCTGGACAATTTCAATGAAGAGCAGGGAACACATCTGGTAAATGCAGGTGGTATCCATTATGAACCATTTGGAATTTATCCTGGAACAAAGAAATCACTGGATGAACTGGAAGATGGTGATACCATTGCAGTTCCAAACGATACGACAAACGAAGCGAGAGCACTTCTTCTTCTCCAGGATAACGGTGTGATTACACTGAAAGACGGAGCCGGACTGGAAGCAACTGTGAAAGATATTGAAGAAAATCCGAAGAATATCAAGATCGAAGAACTGGAAGCTGCACAGGTTTCCCGTGTTAAGGATGAAGTCGCATTTGTCGTGCTGAATGGAAACTATGCTCTGCAGGCAGGATATTCCGTATCCAAAGATTCTATCGCTCATGAGACATCTGATTCTGAAGCAGCAAAAACATATGTAAATGTAATCGCGGTCAAAGAAGGAAATGAAGAGAGTGAAGCAATCAAAGCACTGGTAGATACTTTGAAATCCGATGAGATCAAAGACTTTATTAATGAGAAGTATGACGGAGCAGTTATACCTTTTGAAGATTCTGCAGATGCTGATAAAGAAGAAACAGCAGATGTTGCTACAGACACAGAAACAGAGACTACAGAAGAAGCTGCAGAATAATACGGCTTGGAGTATTGATGAATAAGTTGTAACACAGATATTTCAAGGGAACGGGGGAACAGTTTAAATGGAACCGATGATACAGGTAGAAAACCTCTGTAAAAGCTTTTCCACAAAAAACGGGACGGTAGAGGCGGCCAGAAACATCAGTTTTTCCATAGAAAAGGGAGAGATTTTCGGCATTATCGGTCTCTCCGGAGCGGGTAAAAGTACACTGGTACGATGTCTGAATCTATTGGAAAGACCAACATCCGGAACTGTCCGGGTGAATGGTAAGAATCTTACGAAACTTTCTGAAAAAGAACTCCGTAAGGAGCGTCAGAATATAGGAATGATCTTCCAGCATTTTAATCTGCTCATGCAGAGAACTGCTCTTGATAATGTGTGTTTTCCGATGGAAATTGCGGGAATCAGTAAGAAAGAAGCACGTAAAAAAGCCCTGGAATATCTGAAAGTAGTAGGACTGGAAGAAAAAACTCTTTCTTATCCATCACAGCTTTCAGGTGGTCAGAAACAGCGTGTTGCAATTGCACGAGTTCTGGCAAGTGATCCGAAAATCCTGCTCTGTGACGAGGCGACCAGTGCACTGGATCCACAGACAACAAAAGCAATTCTGGAACTGATCAAAGAGATTAACCGTGATTATGGAATCACTGTCGTAGTTATCACACATGAAATGAGTGTGGTACAGGAAATCTGCAATCGTGTAGCTGTTCTGGAGAGTGGAACACTGGTAGAATCCGGAACAGTAGAAGAACTGTTCAGAAGCCCGAAGACAGAAGCGGCACGCCGACTGGTATTCAGTGGAAGAACGCAGATTCAGAAAATGGAAGGCAAACGTCTGGTTCGTGTAACTTTCCGGGATAAATCTTCTTTTGAACCGGTCATTGCCAATCTGGTACTGACCTACCGGACGCCGGTCAATATTCTGTATGCTGATACCAAGAATATTGGTGGAGCAGCAGAAGGTGAAATGATCCTGCAGCTTCCCGAGATCGAGGAAGTTGCAGATAAGATGATTCAGTATCTGAAAGATACAAATATGGGAGTAGAGGAGTTGAAGTCTGATGTGGGATAATACAACAATTACAATGCTGCTGGAAGGAACCAGAGATACTTTGTATATGACGCTTGTATCCACATTTTTCGGATATGTGCTGGGACTTCCGCTGGGAATTCTTCTTGCAGTAACAGACAAAGAGGGGATTCATCCAAATGCAGTTGTTTACAAAGTACTGGATGTGATCGTGAATATCCTCAGAAGTATTCCGTTTCTGATTCTCCTGATTCTTGTGATTCCACTTACCAAACTGATCGTGGGACAGAGCTATGGCTCCAGTGCAACGATCGTACCGCTTGTAATTGCAGCGGCTCCGTTCATTGCCCGTATGGTGGAATCTTCACTGAAAGAAGTGGAACCGGGAGTACTCGAGGCAGCAGTCAGCATGGGCGCAGGAACACCGACGATCATCTGGAAAGTTCTTCTTGCAGAAGCAAGAACTTCTCTTCTTGTCGGAGTAACAATCGCCGTCGGAACAATTCTTGGTTATTCCGCTATGGCAGGAACTGTTGGTGGTGGCGGACTTGGAGATATCGCTATTCGTTATGGATATTACCGCTATCAGACAGACATCATGATCATAACGATTGTAATTCTGGTAGTGCTTGTGCAGATCCTGCAGGGACTTGGAATGATGCTCTCCAGGAAGCTGGATAAGCGAAAAGCATAAAAAGATATTTGACAGAAGATTGTAATCACGAAGAATAAAGTTTATTCAACAAATATAAATATTTATTTTAGAAATTTTAGAAATATATTAGAAAAAGGACAAAAACTCCTCACATTTATATTGTATGATGTACTTGTCTTAAAGGAAACCCCCTTTAAGAAATCCGGTAGCACTTCAATGCCGGGAGAGTTGCCGGAACTCTTTCCTTTCCCTAAAAAATAAAACAGAACACTAAACAGCCGCCACCTGGCAAGAACGTCAGGAGGGCGGCTGCTTTCGTTATTGGCGATATCGATTAAAACAGGAGTAGATTTCCTGGATTCTCGGGATGGCATATCCACATGGCAGGTAAGAACCATCAGCGAAGGCGATAAGGCCTTTTGTATGAATCTGTTTCTGAAGATAATCAACAATCTCCGGGATAGTTTTTTTCCCGTCAGCCAGATGCTCCAACGCATATTTCAGGAGCAATCCGAGGGCTGCGGTCTGTTCTGGATCTATGAGCTGCTCAACGTAGCGAAGGTCTACTTCCTGTCTTCCAAGCAGGAATCCAGCTTTTCCATGAACTTTTATTTTGAGACGATCCGGTTTGCCTGTGCCATGTCCATGTGAGTGAATCACAGGAGTATTTTTTTGTATGATCCTGTGACTGTCAGGCATAACAAATGCAGGAACTTTGGCTGGGCTCAGAGGATATTTTCCACAGATTTCTTTGACTTTGCGTGTGATATCCACAGGACGATAGCAGTCCATCTGGATAATTGTGTCTGCAATGTGGAAAAATGCACCGGAACTTCCGGCAACCAGAAGCGTAGAAATTCCGGCAATTGTATACAGCTTCTGTGCCCGTTCGAGAAATGGAGTGATCGGTTCCTTTTCACGGGAGATGATTTCCTGCATGAACGTATCCCGCACCATGAAGTTGGTGGCAGAAGTATCTTCATCCAGAAGAAAAACTTTGCTTCCGGCTTCCATTCCCTCAATAATGCCGGCAGCCTGAGACGTACTTCCACTGGCATCCGCTGTTGAAAAACAATGGGTGTTTTTTTTGTTTGGCAGATCATTGATAAACAGAGAAATATCCACGTCTTTGATAGAACGTCCATCCTCGGAACGGAGCTTTAATGCGGTGTTATCCGTGATCACGTATTCTCGCCCGTCTCCGGCAATATGATTGTATACACCAAGTTCCAGGGCATTCAGAAGAGTGGATTTGCCATGATATCCACCGCCGACGATCAGGGTGATGCCCTGTGGAATTCCCATTCCGATAATTTTTCCCTTATGCGGAAGATTCATAGTTATACGGAGCGATTCCGGAGAAATAAACGGGACAGAATGCTTCATCGGACGGGAGGAAATACCACTTTCCCGTGGGAGTATAGCACCATCTGCAACAAATGCCACCAGTTTTTTTTCTTTCAACTGTTCCCGGATTGCCTGTTGATCTTCGGCGAGAAAAATGGTTTGTTCCAGTTCTTCCTGATTTATGTTTTTGTAAAAGAAAGTGTTTTCTACACAGGCAGGAAGAAAATCGAACAGAATCTTTTCCAGTTCGGGTGCATTAATGGTACGGCCATTTGCAGGAAAACCAATAAAAAATCTGGCAGTGATGCCTTTGGATGTGATTTCACATGCGGTTCTGGAAAGGATTTCCTGTCCACAGTGGCTGACGGAAATCAGACCGCTTTTACCAGAACCTTTTGCACGGAAGGAATAGTGGTTTATCTGCTGTTCAAACTGGCGCGTCAGATGGTCGGCAAGGGTGATACATGTGAGATTGTTTTTGCTGTAGGCATCCGGAAAACCGGCATCTTTGCGGGAAATATGGACACTGATGTGGGAGGGAGATGCAAAAGGATCTCCCTGTACATGATCGATGGAAAGGATATAATGCCCAAACTGGTAACTGCCTTTCAGAGATTTGTAGGCGGGATAACTTTTTCTGTGGATGGATTGAAGCTGCTTTTTTAATTCAGTTGCCTGCTGCATGAAAAACTCCTTTATAAAAAGTGTGATTTATCTGTGTATTTAAGGTACATTTAAAGTCCGGCTGTAACTATTATGAAGCCGGAAGCATTCTTGAAAAAACAAAATTATTATAGAGCGGGAAGATGCAGAAATGCAAGCGATTCGGGATATAATAAAAAAGAAACTGTGAAGAAAATGATAGGAAGAGCCAAATTTCTTATACAAATCTTATATCTTTATTAAGAATCTGGAAGAATGTAGAAATACGTAAAATATTGGCGTATAATGTTGAAAGAATTTTGAGAATCAAACGAAAGGTGGTTTTATATATTATGGAAAGAAGAAATGCATGGCTTTCTTATGAGGAAGCAGATGAGAAGGAACTGGAGAAACTTGCAAAAAATTATCGTACATTTCTGGATGCCGGTAAGACAGAGCGTGAATGTGTCCTGGAGCTTACCAGAGAAGCAGAAGCAGCAGGATATGTTTCATTAGAAAATAAACTTGCATCCGGTGAGCAGATCAAAGCCGGAGATAAGATCTATGCTGTCGGCATGAAAAAGATCATGGCTATGTTCCATATCGGACAGGAACCGATAGAAAAGGGAATGAATATTCTTGGAGCACACATTGATTCTCCACGTTTGGATGTAAAACAGAATCCTTTATATGAAGATACGGATCTGGTATATCTGGATACCCATTATTACGGCGGGGTGAAGAAATATCAGTGGGTAGCACTTCCATTGGCGATTCATGGTGTGATCGTGAAGAAGGATGGTACAGTAGTAAATGTGAATGTTGGTGAAGATGAGGATGATCCGGTCGTATATATCACAGATCTTCTGATTCATCTTGCAGGTAAACAGCTCCAGAAAAAGGCCGCAGAGGTGATCGAGGGTGAGAATCTTGACATTCTGATCGGCAGCAGACCACTGAAAGAGGAAAAGGACGAGAAGAAGAAGGAAGCAGTCAAAAATAATGTCCTTCGGATTCTGGGAGAAAAATATGGTGTAGAGGAAGAGGATTTTCTTTCAGCAGAACTGGAGATCGTTCCGGCGGGCAAAGCTCGTGACTGCGGACTTGACCGCAGTATGGTCGCAGCATATGGACAGGATGACCGTGTCTGCGCATATACTTCTTTTGTGGCAATGCTTGAGATGGAAGCACCAAAACGTACCAGCTGCTGTCTTTTGACGGACAAAGAAGAAATTGGAAGTGTAGGAGCTACTGGCATGCAGTCTAATTTCTTCGAAAATACTGTGGCAGAGCTTCTAGAAGCTATGGGATGTTATTCCGGACTGGCACTCCGAAGAACTCTTAAGAATTCCTTTATGCTTTCTTCTGATGTAAGTGCAGGCTATGACCCGGCTTACGGAGAATGCTTCGAAAAGAAAAATGCAGCATATCTTGGAAGAGGAATCGTTCTTAATAAATTTACAGGTGCAAGAGGAAAGTCCGGATCTAACGATGCCAATGCAGAGTATGTGGCAAAAGTACGTGGTATTTTTGATGACAGTAATGTTGCCTTCCAGACAGCAGAACTTGGCAAAGTAGATGTGGGAGGCGGCGGAACGATCGCTTATATCGCAGCACTTTACGGAATGAATGTGATAGACAGTGGTGTGGCGGTCCTGAGTATGCATGCACCGTGGGAAGTAACAAGCAAAGCCGATATTTATGAGGCGAAGAAAGCATACAAAGCGTTTCTTGAAAATGCATGACAGAGATTCTGGTGCCAGAAAAAAATAAGCATAATACAGAAATAATAAACAGCGACATCAAAGGAGAATGCAGAATATGAATGATACGCTGATCAAGGTGGAAGACCTTTGCAAGATTTATAATCCCGGCGAAAATGAAGTAAGAGCCCTGGATCATGTGAGCCTTGAAATAAAAAAAGGAGAACTGGTGGCAATCATCGGGCAATCAGGTTCCGGCAAGTCAACTTTTATGAATATGCTTGGGTGTCTCGATGTGCCTACCTCGGGAAAGTATTATCTGAACGGGACTGATGTGTCCGAAATGACGGACAATGAACTCTCGGAGGTAAGAAACCGTGAAATCGGATTTATCTTTCAGGGATTTAATCTTATTGCAAATCTGAATGCAATTGAAAATGTAGAATTGCCGCTGATCTATCGTGGAATTGATCGTAAGACGAGACATGAACTGGCTATCGAATCTTTGAAAATGGTTGGCCTGGAGAAACGTATGGATCATAAGCCAAGTGAGATGTCCGGTGGGCAGCAGCAGCGTGTGGCAATTGCAAGAGCAATCGCTGCACAGCCTCCGGTCATTCTTGCAGATGAGCCGACAGGAAACCTGGATTCTGCATCCAGTAAGGAGATTCTTGCAATTTTAAAGAAAATGCATAAAACAGGAAGAACAGTAATATTGATCACGCATGATAATGGTATTGCAGCACAGGCAAGACGTGTAGTGCGTATTATGGATGGTAAGATAGAATCGGATACAATCAATCCGGATTTTGACCAGGAGGAGGCATAATGAAAAAGAAAAAGTCCAGAAAGAAATTGGTGATCGGAGTTGGGATTCTGGTCGTGGCAGTAGTAGCCGGTGTCAATATCTATGGCAGTATGAATGCAGCGGATTCGGCAATTCCGCAGGTGAAAACAGTATCAGCTGTCCGCGATAATGTTCAGCAAACGGTAGAAATCAGTGGTACAGTAGTAAGTGAAGAACAGAAAACATATTTTTCTCCTGTCAATGCCAAAGTTGATACAGCTGCGTTGAAAGAAGGTGAAACTGTAAAAGCAGGAACTAGTCTGATCGAATTTGATCAGAAAGACCTGGAGAGAGAAGCGAAGAAAGCTGATCTGAATGTAGAGTCCGGAAAACTGGATATGAAAAATACTTTAAATAAATCGGATGAGGCAGTTCGGAAGCAACAGAATGCGGCAGGTGATGCGGCAAGTCTAAAACAGCAGGTTGCCGCTCAGGAAAATTATGTTGCAAGTCTGAAAGCAAGGATTTCGCAGGCAAATGCCAATGCACAGGCAGCATCTTCTAAAGCTGCAGCAAAGAAACAGGCAGATGCAGCTGCCGCACAGGAGGCACAGCAGCAGGAAATACAGCGTGAATATGCACAGGCACAGACTACATATCAGAATGAAACCCTTCCTGCGTATCAAAATCAGCTGAATACACTGAACAATGAAATGAATCAGGCACAGTCGGATTACAATCAGGCAGAGAACAGTTATCAGATGGCTTTTCAGGCGTGGTCTGCAGACCAGAGTGATGATAATGAAAATGCACTTGAGATAGCAGAGCAGATGAGAAGTGAAGCGCAGATTACATATCAGAATGCAAAAACAGCTTATGAAGATTATAAAGCGCAGAAGCCGGCTGCTCCGGTAATGTCTGACTTCACCGGCGAGGCTGACATTGTTTCTGACGGAACGTCTGCAGATGTTTCTGCATCTGCTTCTTTCAGCACGGATGATACTGCTGTGACAGCGGATACTACTGCACTGGAGAATGAACTTGAAAAAGCAAGTAATAATCTTGCAGAACTTCAGTCAGAACTTTCCTCGAAGGAAGCGGCTGCAGAAGCAGATACGGGTGCTGTGACTGAAGAAGAAAAAGAAAAAATGGAAATTACCAATAATCTTTCTGAACTGGATCAGATGTCTGCACAGGAACTTGTAGAAGCAGCAAAGAAAGGAATCAAGGCTGATTTTAATGGTGTGGTTACAAAAGTTTCTGTGGTTGAAGGTGCAACTGCAACACAGGGAATGGAATTGTTTACTTTACAGAATACTGATAAAGTAGATGTGAATGTAAATGTTTCGAAATACGATTATGATAAAGTGAAAGAAGGTCAGTCTGCGGACATCACCATTGCAGGAAAAATTTATGAAGGTGAAGTAACGAGTATCAGCCATGTTGCTACTCAGAATGAAAAAGGTGCTTCTTTGATTTCTGCGGATATTCGTATCAAGAATCCGGATGAAGATATTTTTCTTGGTGTGGATGCCAAAGTAACGATTCATGCAGAAGAGGTGGACAATGTAGTTGTACTTCCGTCTGAAGTAGTTAATATAGGAAAAGAGGGCTCTTTCTGTTATGTACTTGAGAATGGGGTTATTACCAAAAAGGATATCACAACAGGAATCAGTTCGGACGAATATGTAGAAGTGCTTGACGGCATTAAAGAAGGTGATGAAGTTATCCGTGACCTTGGTTTCCTGGAAGAGGGAATGCAGGCAGAAGCTGCTGATAGATCCGGAGATGTGAATGGTGAAAATACAGAGACAGATAATGCAGAAGAAGGTGTCTGATGGGCGGATTATATGAATATATAAAAATGGCTGTCCAGAATATCCGGGCAAATAAAGGACGTTCATTTCTTACCATGCTGGGAATTATTATTGGCATTGCTTCGGTCATTGCAATCGTTTCCATCGGCGAAGGAACGAAGAATCAGATGAACAGTGAGATCGATGGAATTGGCTCAGGGCTGATCGCTATCGATGTCAGTAATGATGCCATGACGGAAGATGAATGGATCACACCGGATGATGTACAGGAAATCCGTAAGCTCGATACAGTAGGTGGTGTTAGTGTTTCAAACAATTACGATGGTGAAACGGTGACCGGTAAGGGGAATTTTTCTATCATGCTGACAGGTGAAGGTCCCGATGCCAAAATGATCAATAATTCCGATATGAAATATGGAAGTTATTTTGGCGAGACAGAGATTGAAGAGGGCAAAAATGTATGTGTAATCTCAGATACAGATGCCAGGCAGCTTTTTGGTACAGATGATGTTGTTGGTATGAGCCTTGATATTACCTGTTATGATTCTTCAAAATCTTTTCGCATCATGGGTGTCACTACACAGAAAGAAAATGGAACATTCGTAAGTTATACTTATGATGGAATGCCGGTTACGGTAAATGTTCCGTATTCTTCCATGGATGATCTTGTGGGTGGAACCGATGAATTTTATTCCATTACAGTGGTTCAGGCAGACAAAACACTAGATTCACAGATCGTTGCAGATCAGGTCGTGCATCTTTTGGAGAAACGTCATCAGTGCGCAGGGGAAGACTATTTTCATGTGCAGAGTTTCCAGGATGTCCTGCAGTCAATGAATGAAATGCTCGGTATGGTGACGGCATTTATTTCATTTGTTGCCGGAATTTCTCTTTTGGTAGGTGGAATCGGTGTTATGAATATTATGTTGGTATCTGTTACAGAAAGAACACGTGAGATTGGAATCCGTAAATCACTTGGCGCCAAGACCTCTTCTATTATGTTACAGTTCCTTGCGGAAGCGGCAATCCTTACAGTTATGGGAGGCGTGATTGGAATTATTCTTGGAATTCTTGCAGGTTATGGAATCTGTTCTATCATGAGTGGAAGCATGGGAATGACGATCACACCGGGAATCAGCCCGACAGTGATTCTGGCGGCAACACTTTTCTCCTGTGCGGTCGGTGTATTTTTTGGAATCTATCCGGCGAAGAAAGCTGCAAAACTCAGTCCGATCGAGGCTTTGAGACGAAATTAAGTTGAATAGTTTTATAAAAACAAAATGGCTCTTCGGTATCCTTTTATAAGGAATATCGCAGAGTCATTTTGGCTTTTAAGGTTGAATTAAAGTTAATTCACACTATCACCTTTTTTCTGTTTTATATTTTATAGAAGAGGGAAGAAAAAGCCCGGGAAGTTTTATCAAGACATAAAGGATGATAAACTTTCCAGTATGTTTTTGGGTTTAGCTGCATATATGACAGGCTTCGCAGGCGGACGGTGCAGTTGCACAGCCGCCGAGGGCGGTTTCGCGTAATTCGGCAGGTAGTTTTTTGCCTACAGTGTACATGATCGTGATCATCTCATCAAGGGGAATGAGCTGCGTGATTCCGGCAAGTGCCATTTCGGCAGCAACGAGAGCATTGGCAACTCCGGCAGCGTTTCGGTTCTGGCATGGATACTCGACAAGGCCGCCGACCGGGTCACAGACAAGTCCAAGCATATTCATCAGTACGGTAGATGCTGCGTGGGTACATTGCAGGGGTGTTCCGCCAAGTAATTCAGTAGCTGCAGAAGCAGCCATGGCAGCAGCAACACCTGTCTCTGCCTGACAGCCACCGACTGCACCGGCAACAGTTGCATTTCTCATGGCAAGATAACCAATGGCACCAGCATTAAAAAGTGCTTTTTGGATATATTTGTCAGAGTAGTTGTAAACTTCCTGAAGGGCAAGTAAAAGGCCTGGAACGATTCCGGCAGAACCCGCAGTCGGAGAGGCCACGATTAGCCCCATGGAAGCATTGGTTTCCAGAGTTGCCATAGCGTAGGTGATGGCTTTTTCAAGCAGTTCCCCGCAGATCCCTTTGCCGGAAGCCTGATGAAGGAAGAGTTTTTTTGATTCACCGCCAATCAGTCCACCCATGGATTTTACAGGGTGTTTGATTGGTGAAAAAGCAGCTTCTTTCATAATCTCAAGAACATGTGTCATGCGAGCGTTTACTTCCTGTTCTTGCATTTCACCAATTATAATTTCTCTCTGGCGCATAATTTCAGAGATTGGAAGATCTTTTTCTGAACATAAAGCCAGAAGTTCTTTGGCATTTTTAAATTCTCTCATCATATTCCTCCTACATCTGTACGATCATCACTTCGTGGATATGCTGATTCTTACGAATCGTATTTCCAATATCTTCTGGAAGACGTCCATCGGATTCGACGATCGTGTAGGCAATCTCGCCTTTGGACTCTCTGAAAAGGCGCATAAAGGCAATATTTACATTTCGATCGCTGAGACATTTGGTGATATAGGCAGCTACACCCGGTTTATCCTGATGGATGACGATAATAGCGCTGTATTCGCCGGAGAAATCGACCTGTACAGAGTTGATCTTTACGATGCGGACTTTTCCGCCGCCAAGGGATTCGCCGCGGACAGTCATTTCCTGACCGTTGTTATTGACCATATGAATGTCAACAGTATTAGGATGAATGTCAGTTTCTAATTCATTAGGAGTAAATGAGAAGGTAAGGCCTTTTTCTTTTGCAATTTCAAAAGAGTTACGGATGCGCATATCATCGGTGGAAAATCCCATGATACCTCCCAGCAGAGCCCGGTCAGTACCGTGTCCTTTAAAAGTCCTTGCAAAAGAGCCATAAAGAGTAAAGTTTACTTCTTTTAGTGGACCATTGATCATTTTCTGGGCTAAAAAACCGATGCGGGCAGCTCCGGCAGTATGGGAGCTGGAAGGTCCGATCATGTTTGGCCCCATTACATCAAATATGCTGATAAAAGACATGTTTTTTCTCCTGATTGTATTTTATTTTTATAGTATCTGTATTTATGAAAAAAATACAGCGAATGTCCTTATAGATATATTGTACCATCCTCATCAAAATGAAGCAATTTAATCAGGTAAAATGGATATTGATGAATAAAAAGAAAAATTTAAAAAAATTAAAAAAAGGTGTTGACAATTTGATTACTTTGCAGTAGAATACATTTTGTTGTGAGCGACAAGTACTCACAAATCAATAAAATGTGCGTTTAGCTCAGCTGGATAGAGCGTTTGGCTACGGACCAAAAGGTCGGGGGTTCGAATCCTCTAACGCACGCTAATTTAAGAAGCTGGAAACCTTGAAAAATCAATGGTTTCCGGCTTTTTTTTCGTTTTCAGGTTTGTGTAAAAACCTGTGACTTGCTGTGACTTATCTATTTCGGGGATGTTTAATCATCAAATGCTTTTTCCATAAGCTTCAGGCTTTCTTCTGGTGTAAGTGGATTATATATGTATCCCAACGTGGTCGTAAGGCTTGCATGTCCTAAGTTTGCACGAATCTGGTCGAGTGGAAGACCAGCTGCATTAAGACGGCTTGCATAGGTTTTGCGTAATTTATGGCTGCGCTTAACATCTGTCTCAATATGTGTACAGGCATACTCCAATACACTGTTGAGTGCACGAAGATTTAGGTATTTACTGCCGTATCCGAAAATAAAGTCATCAGGTTTGGCATCCGGTGCATTTTCTTTTAAGAGCTGAAAAATTTTCTGGCCCTTCGGAATGATCGCAATAGTGCGCTCGGTATGTGTCTTTGTATGATCCAGTAATACATACAACCCTTTTTTACCTTCCTGACCAGGAAGGATAACAATTTGTCCAGATACTTTGTACGCATCATAATAGGGATCATTTAACTGAGAGGCATCCATATGTACCATTTCTTGATGAATGGTTATAACCCATTTTTCCATATCCAGATCCCTCCATCTGAGAGCGCATAATTCACCTGCACGTAATCCCATCAGGAAATTACAGATGACAGATAAGAATCGAGGTTCATGTTTCTTATCGTAAGAAGCCCAGAGATCTTCGACGATTCTATGATATTCATCTGTGTTAAAAACTTGAGTTTCACTGCGGGCTTTGGTAACCTGACGAAATTTTACAGTGACCTTGAGTTCTGAGAATGGATTGCTGAGGATATATCCCTGCTCTTTGGCATATTCGAACATCTGCTTTGGGATTGTTTTGATCGTCTGCCAGGAATGGTTGGATAAATTATATTTCTTAATCAGTTGATTAGCCCAGGAGTTAATTTCAGAAACGGTAATTTCTTTCAATGGAATCTGAAAAAAATCCGTTCCATCAAAAAATCTCTTCCAGTGTTTTATATGGGTATGGATGGTATTTGGACTTTCAGTGATAGTTTTTTTGTATTCCAGCCATTCTTCAAAAATATCCTGAAGACAAAGTGGTGAGGAACTCATATAGTATGGTTTCAAAGCGTCCAGTAATGCTCCACGAGTCTTTCTCTGAATACGTTTGTTGTAATCATGCGGATTAGCGGTATACCAGGCATCCCTTTTGGGATTATACATAATTTTGTATTTGTGAAGTTGTTCTACTTTTTTGCGTGTTAACATTTTTTCGATATCTGCTATCGTTTCATTATCAATTGTACCATCGATAAAAAGATTTTCCAGTGTTGTTTTTTGTGTTTCAGTCTGCATATGAAGTCACCTTTTTATCTTTTAATATGTAATTTGAAAAAGATTTTTAGAAAAAAGAATTTGATCTGAAATAGATGTAAATAGACGAGGCCTGTTTTTATAAAAAACAGAAAAAAAAATGTAACTGAAACTTGATTTTAGGAACTCAAAAATGTATAATATATTTATGGAACTCAAAAGTGAGGAGGTGAAATCGCAGTGAGTCCACGCACTGGCAGACCGACAGATGCGTTGAAAAATCATGATCTGAAAGTGAGAGTAGATGATAAGCTCTATGATCGATTGCTCAGATATGCAGATGATAATAACATTACTAAAGCTGAAGCAATAAGACGTGTATTAGATGAGCATTTGCCGAAAAATTAAAAACCAGTCCAACTGCCCTGACAAGATAGTGAACTGGTTTATATGGGTCTGCCACAGGAGTTTCCCTGCAGCTAAATCTGATTATAGCATTGGCAGGTACTCCTGACAACTTTTAATTGTTGCCGGAAGTAGTAAAAAAGCTCTGGCGATTACGTATAACAGGAGGATTATACAATGGAATTTGAACTGTTGATTACTGAACTGGATCAGACGACAATCCAGCTGGACAAGATAAATTTTCTTGCTACAAGGATTATGAGTATTGCAAGTGAAAAAACAAAACATGCAAAAAATGCACTTGAATATGATTTTGAAAGTCAAGAAATCTTTAAGTGCAGTACCATTTTGTTGGATTATGTTAAAATGGCAGACACTGCCATAAAAAAGGTGATTCATGAGCTGGCCGTATACGATACAGAACTCCAAAAAGACACTCAGAAAGAATCGATAGCTGAGACGAAGTTTGAAGAATTTGGTACAGTGGTGGACGACCAGACAAACGGAAAAGGACATTAAAATATAAAAAATTTATAAATAAAGGCCATATTTTGCTGGATTTAGGCAGAATATGGCTTTTTTTGATCTTTCGGAGGGGCAATTTTTTTTTCCTCATTTCTAAAATTACATATTAATTATAAAGTGATTGAAATGAGGTGCTTAAATGAATAATGTAGAAAGATTTGATGAACTTTATAACATTAACACAATGACAACGCAAAAGGGTAGTTTTTTTAAACTGCTGAAAATACTTTTTGAAGATGAAGAATTAAAAGAATTGTCATTAGAAGCAAAAGTATTATATGTATTTATGTGCGATCGCATAGGTTTATCTGTTAAAAATGGTTAGACAGACGAAAGAGGATGTATTTTCATTATTTATCCGGTAGCAGAAGTATGTGAGAAATTAGGCTGCAAAAAAGATAAGGCTAGAAAGATACTGTCAGAACTTGAACATTTTGGCAGAACTGGATTGATTAGACGAAAAAAGCAGGGATTGGGGCGTCCGGATAAGATCTCTGTAGTAGAGATTAAAGAAGAAGTAGTAGAGGAAATGAATAATGTAGTAAGATTTGATGAATTTTATAATATTAACACAATAACAACGCAAAAAGGTAGCTTTTTTAGGCTGCAGAAAATACTTTTTGAAGACGAAGAATTAAAAGAATTGTCGTTAGGAGCAAAAGTATTATATGCATTTATGTGCGATCGCATAGGTTTATCTGTCAAAAATGGTTGGACAGATGAAAGAGGATGTATTTTCATTATTTTTTCGGTAACAGAGGTATGTGAAAAATTAGGCTGCAAAAAAGACAAGGCTAGAAAGATTCTGTCAGAGCTTGAACATTTGGGCAGAGCTGGATTAATTAGACGAAAAAAGCAGGGATTGGGGCGTCCGGATAAGATCTTTGTAGTAGAGGTTAAAGAAGAAGTAGTAGAGGAAGATGGCATAAAGTCATACAACGAGGCGGAAAAATCGTCTTCTCGTAGACAGAAAAGTTGTTTTTATGAAACATTTGAAACAGAAAATGCAGTTCTCAGAGAACAGAAAAACCGTTTTAGTGAAAGCGGAAAAACCGCCACAATTAATACTAATATAAATAAGACTGAGTTGAATAAGACCAATCTTATCAATCAAGACACAAATCAAGGAATGACGGAAGGAACGGAGGATTATAACACTCACAAAAATGCAGTCAGGAAAAAACTTGAGTATGACTATCTGATGCAGGAGTGTGATTCTGAAGGACAGGCACATGTGAATGCCATGGTGGAAATTATAACACAGGTAGAATATTATCTTCAGGAAGGTGTCTGTATAATAAACAAAACACGTTATCCTTATCAGGTAGTCAGAGAGCAGTTGGCAAAAGTAACACGAGATCATGTTGAGTATGTGCTGGAAAATCTCCGCAAAAGTGCACCGAAAATTACCAACATAAGAAATTATCTGCTTTCCAGTTTGTTTAATGCGGTTGATATGATGGACAGCCACTACAGTTTACAGATGCGGCATGAGATGACCACAGGTGATATGTTTGCAAAGTTAGAAGTTGTGTCACCTGATTGCTCAACTACTGCTGAGGAATTACAACCATGGAATCCAAGTTGAGCTTTATACTTTTCAGAGGTAAAGCAAAAGCAGATGCATAAGCTGTTCACGTAGGGAAAATTCCAGCAGTTCAGGTTCTTTCCACGCTTCGGCAGGGTATGCTTTTTCCAGAAACTGTCCTTGCTGCCAGTGGAGTCCGTAGAACAGAAGACGTTTTCCTTCCCAGAGAGCTTTCTGATCCATGATAAGCTTCCAGAGGAACTGATCAATAAGATGCAGATACAGAGAGACGCAGAGAATCAGAATGCTTGTATGATTGTGTGCAAAAAAACGCTGTTTCAGAGAAGAAGGACTGGTGAGGGCAACCTTGAATTCTTCAAAAACTGTCAGGTGTTCTGTATAGAAATCCCACAGGGTTTCCGGCGTGATCTTGTATCTGGAAAGCCGTACAGACAGCTGGAACTGTCTGTGACCGGAAGCCGCAGTCTGATTGAGAAGTGCCTGTTTTACCGCAGATTTTACGGATTTTCCAATCAGTTCCCCCAGCTTGGAATGTCCGGAAGCATCAGTAAGGGCAGAGTTCCCATGAAGGCTAGAAGCGACCACTGTCCCATCCGTACCGGAACCGGTTGCGATTTCTTCAGAATAACAGCTTCCCAGAAGCAGCTGGGAGACAGTGGTAGCTTTTGCCTCAGAGCAGAGCATCAAGGCACGTGCCATGGCAGCGTCTGTCAGGGGCTGGTTGATAAAAAGAAAGATATTGATCGTTCCTGGGGAAAGAAGTTCATAATTCCCGTTTTCCTCATAGTAAGAAGACGGATCCCTCGGATGAATTCCATTGGAGTCAATTCCCCCGGTTGCCACAGCGGTGACAGCAAAGTTACGAAAATGAAGCTCTTCTGTGGCAGCCAGTTCTGTCCAGGCAGCAGTGCTTAATGCTGTGGCACAGGAAGGATCAATCCCAAGTGAGCACACATGTTCAGACAGATCCTCCTCATAAGTATTACCGAGCATCCTGCATTCATAAGAGCCGTTCATGATCGAAAATGGCATTAGGCATTATAAAAGCCTGAATTTCGTTCAGCCTATATATATGGGTTTTATGAGTATGTATTTTTTTCTTATTAACTTAAAGAAAGAAGTGCCTAAGTGCCTGAAGTGTTGTAAATACTGGATGGATTTGCATTTTTTAGTGCCTATTAAATGCCTATAAAGTGCCAAAAAATAATCTATAAGCGCCTACTCCTTGTCGGGTATCTTTAAATTGTGCGATGGAATCATATATTTGTAAGACACCGAGAAAAAATAATACTTGACAAAAGTGACATTATATGTTCTATCCGTTTGGAAATGTGGTATAATTTCATCAATAACAAGCGAACGGAGGAAGAAAAATGCTCACAACAAATGATAAAGAGGATATCCATATTAGTTATCTTTCGGCAGTTTGTGCTAGTGCAAGTATTTCTTTTGATCTCCAAAGGCATGATGATGATAGTACAGACGGTATTGTAAAGAAATTAATAACTTTTGATGATGGATCCAAATATATGTCTTCTTTAAGAATACAGTTGAAATGTACATCTTCTGTATCCCAATATACAGATGGTGAAGAAACACTTCAGTATAAATTAAAAGTAAAGAACTTTAATGATTTATGCACAAAGTGTACGACTCCTATCATTTTAGGGGTACTTGTATTGCCTGAGGACGAAAAAACTTGGGTAGAGTGGTCTGAAAAAGAGTTGTTGATTAATGGGTGCATGTATTGGGCTGACTTTTCTGATAAGTCACCATCTGATAATAAAAACACGGTTACAGTGTCCATCGACAAGAAAAATGTAATTAATAAAGACACCTTGTTAGAGATACTTGAAAAAATAGCAAAGGAGGAATGGCCATGATTTATTCAGTGAACTTCATGGACCTGACAGAAAAGATAAATCCTCATGCTGTAGTAAAATATCTTAAAGATACTGGTTGGATACAATATAAAACTAAAAAGGAATATATCAAAACCTTTCAAAAATTCACAGATAAGGATGAGTTCTATCAGGTAACAATACCAATTGAAAAAGACTTAGCAGATTACAAACAGGCAATGTTTGAAGCAATTGAACAAATTGCGTTTTTAGAAGGACAATCAACAGAGCAATTGATGCTATATTTGCTAAATCCTAATACTGACATATTGAAAATTAGATTACAGAAAAAAGATGTTGAGGCTGGTAGTATATTGTTTGATGATGCTATTAATTTATTTGAAAATGCTAAAAAACTGATAGCTGCCACAGCTCAAGATATTCTTCACCCGAGGTATATTCATCAAGGACGGCAAGAAGAGGCTGTTTCTCAATTTATAAACAATTGTAAATTTGGTCAAACAGAAATTGGCAGTTATATTATCTCAGTTGTGTGTCCATTTGCTGAATTAGATGAATCAGAAGAATATAAACAATTAAGTATTTTTTCTGATGAAGAACAATGTGCTAATTCATTAACTCGCAAGGTGACAAATCGAATTATGTCAAACGTTTCGACTATTAAAAATAATATAGACAATGGGGAATTTGAGAAACTAATTTCTGATGATGAAGAAACAATGATAAGTGCTAACTTTTATGAAGCACTGACGGGAATGAACATCTCAGATCAAGATACAGCAGTGGAATTTATTGCACAATGGTCTCCAGTTGTTAAAAGAAATCGTTGCGATCAGGACAAAATTGTTTTAACACATGATTATTATGAACCAATAGCTAGAACTATAGAAAAGTTAAGAGAAACTATAAATACTCATTCAAAAATTGTAGGAAGAGTGAAAAGATTAGAATCTATACCGGATGCTTCCAAGAGAACAAATGGAAAGGTTACAATTGTATATTTAGATGAGAATGATAACAAAAAAACTGTAAGCTTACAACTGGCAAGAGATGATTATAACAAGGCAATAGAGGCTCATGAATCTGGCAGTCATGTGGAAGTAATTGGAGAAATTGAGGATAATGGAAAAAGAACAAGATCAATGACTGTAGAGTCTTTTTCAATTATTGATTAGAAAAAAGTAATTTAATAGTAAGATGTAAGAGAGACCATTTTTGTGGAAATACAAAAGTGGTCTTTTTGTATCTGAAGGGAGAACGAATGAACAATAATATTATGAACAATCAAATGGATACAGATAATGGTTGCACGGTTGCACAAGATGGCAGCTTCTCAACAAAGGTGGGTCGCACAACGTATGTGGTCGGGGTGTTCTTTAGTAAAGAATCTAAAGAAAGCTATGATGATAAGGCTAAGAAGCTGATTATGAATGATTTGAAAACCGGAAATTTTTAAAGGCTTGAACACGATTTGTATTGACAGAAGGCAACCTAATGGAACAGCATATATGTTGCATTATATAATTTGATAAAACCATGATATCAACTTTTATTTTGTCAACTTTTAGGGGAATAGAAGTTGCGTGCTTCTAGTAAAATACGCCCTTTTAGTAAAAGAAAAAGTTATACTATTTGAGATAAAAGTTGATGTTTAGGATATAAAAGTTTCAAAAACAGCAATATCTATACTGATTTGAGATAGGTTTGCTTTGTTTTCAGGCAAATTTTTAATAAAACTGCTGCCAACTTTTATGATTGGTTTCATTTCTCTAAAAGTTGACGTTTTAAGGAGTTACGGTTCCGATTTTCCTAAAACAGCTATTTTAGAATAAGTAACGGCGTACAAACCCTTTCCTATACAGATATATTTTAGGAAAAATGATTTTGTCAATGGTATACAATATATTCTAAAATAGCATTTTTTTTAAATGCCAAATAAGGCATAACGATGAACTAATAATGCCGCATACGGCATAGAGTAGTATTTCTAAAAGGGGATATTATGCCGTATGTGGCATAAATGATAATTAAAAATGCCACATGAGGCATAAAAGCTATTTTAGGAGAAGAGAGATTATGTCGTATGTGGTATAATTAAAAAGTGAAAATGCCGTATAAGGCATAATACAAAAATGATAATGCCATTTTCGGCATTATGGAGCATAATCAAAGACAAGAGAGCGGAAGAGGAGGGAAAATGGATCCAAATGGAACAACATGGGAAGAATTACAAAAGCAGCTTTTTTCTGAGAAAGAAATTAAGGAAAGCGAGAAGAGGGTAAAGGAATTGATACAGAAGAGGTAATAGGAGAATCAGGACGGACAGAATTAGGTGAAAATCGGTTTTTACTCGATTTTATATGGTTTTGAGCTGATTGTGATAGGTTTTGCTAGAAAATATTGATTTTGAGAGGGAATTGAAAAGGGGCCGATTATGACCCCTTAACTATTTTCATAAAGACTTTCTTTGTAGAAATTAATCAGGAGTTGAAAAAGTGGTTTGGTGTGTTCCGGCGCGCGATTAATAATATAGGATGGAATTTGATCGGGAGGAGTGTTTGCGCGGAATAATATGTTGAGCTCCTGCAGCAGTTGGATTATTAATTCAGGATTGCCGGATTTTTTCAGCCAGGTAATGACAAGGCGTTTTACTGAATCATAAAATCCGGTTAAGTATATTTTCAGGCCGGTTTCAATCTCGTCATACGCGCTCTGTTGGTCCGGGAACAGCTGCTGCAGTACGGCGAGAGCACCTTTTAGGAGGACTGGATCCGCTGCATGATAGCGTTTAGTGTAGGGACGGTTTTGGGGTGCTTCCGATTTCCATTCTTTGATAGTCTCTAGGCCAATTCCGTATTCCATCATAATATTTTCGTCGTCATCATCAGTTTCTTTTTGGATAAAATCCTGTTTGGCAATTTCGAGACGTTCCTCCTCAGTCTGTTGGAGGCAAGAGTATAATAAATATACGATCGCGAAGCATTCCGGAGAGGCGCAAGTCTGAACTTGATCGAATAGATATCCCTCCGATTCTCCGTGTTTGATGGCATTGTTGACTATTGACAGAGCTACGCGTAACAGTGCACGACGGGTTCCCTCCTCAAATCCAGCATTGTAATCATGGCCGAGAGAGCCCCAGTAATCAACAATATCGTCCATATTGCCTGGAGCGTCCTTGTAGCCCATGGCGTATATTTGGGCATATTTCTGCCAGTTTTCGTAAACGTCTCGGTCATTTGGGAAAAGATCGAGAATTCTGCCAAGAGCCTTTCTTCGTAATGCGCTGCTGGTTCTACATTCCATATTCAGTTCTCCTCCTTGTCTAATACAACTGTCATTTCTGACATGCATTTATTGAGATTTGCCTGTCGTCTAAGTGTGGTCATTTGTGCGTCCGAAAATCGGACAGAAAACCATTTTTCAATGTTTTCTTTTACTATGTTTGGTTCCTGTCCATCCTGCAATATCTGAACAGCAGTACGGCGTGCAATCAGTTTTGTAGTCTTTCTTTCCAGATAATCTGCAGCCTCCTGTTTCCAGCCGATGATTTCCTCGTAACCGATGGTATCATCTTGGAAAAAATCGTAAATAGGGTGAGCGTTACCGCCATGATTGCAATACAGGGCCTGTATAACCTCACGTGCCTTGTCGCTGCGTCCACGAAGATACGCTACACGCTCCTCTGTCGTTTTTAGCGGAGTAGATGCTGTCTCCTGCAATTTCCTAAGCGTTAGATCGTCAACTCTTGTTCCGTTGCTGTTATTGGTACTTGAACATATATTGCCGATTTCCTCCTCAGACAGTTCTGGGAACGCATAGTAGATCGTGTCCGGTGACACGCCGCATTCACACAAACGTTTTGCTTTACGGGCACAATGACACCTATCGCGCCGAACGGATGGGCATAATATGGACCTTCTGTTGCCAGTCAGGGCCTCGTCTGCTTCGTCATCAGCCGCCTCGGATTTTAGGTATGCCATCGCGTGGTCAGAAATTTCTACTTTGTACCAGTCGTTAATACATGTTTTAACGTCAGCAGGAGGCACATTATCACGTAACATTGCAATAGCTGTTACAGCAGCAATGTCCTTGACTTGCTGGTAGTAATAGATTTCTACGTAATTGTGAATATCTTGGACGCTACCATACAGCTCGTCGATGGTTTCTGTTTTTTCCTTATTATCACTCATCATTGTCCTCCTTCTTGAAAATCTGCCGGAATGTGTTACCGGACAGTAGTTCAATCGCCGCCCTGAAACCCTGCCGGAAACCCCACATGTCGGTGGCACCAGCCATCTCCATTACCATGTCTTCGATTTCCAAATAGGTATTATCCATGGTAGACAGGATCTTAATAGCAGTATCAATAGCATCTTGAAGGCTCTTAGGGTAGCCAGCACTGCAATAATACGCGTAAATTGTCCTTATCAAATCCTCGCCATCCGTCTCAATCCGGTCCGGATTCCATTCGCTAAAATCAACTTTGTTCGTCATTTTGCACAACACCTCTTTTCTTATATTTTTTAAGAAAATAGTAGCACATAAATCTGCGAAAATGCAGTAAAATAAACACTTTCACACAATTTCGGCATTTTGTATTTTACGAATACATTTGCGAACACATTTTTTTGATATAGGTGTTGCATTAGACTAATTGTACAAAATGACGAAAAAGATAAAGCGAAAAAATTATGAGAATTGCATTAATTTGATAGATAAAAAATACTGTAAATTTGTGTATGATCGCGGAAATATTTTTCAGCAGAAAGAAAATATTAAATAACTGAAAATGAACATGGATGTTTGGAAAAATTTGGGAAAATATTGTTGGTGATTCTGCCTATGGATTTTTGAGTGCCAATATATATAATAAAGTTAACAGCACTTAAGAAACCTACCTTAAGTTGCTGCCTCAAAACACGTTCCAATAAAAGTCCTCTGGTTTTATGATTCCAGAGGATTTTTATGTAGAATGCGGACGCATATGATTATATGGAAAAAAGTGAGGAGGATTTTGGATGACAGAAGAAGACATTCTTTTTATAAGTAGGCTGATTGAACCTCAGATAGTAGAAACTTGTCACCAGACGGAAGAAGAACTGTTAGAACATTTACAATTAGATCACGCTACAGCTTATAAAGCAGTCACACTTGCTTTACAAAATATTATAATAGGAAGAAACACTATTCAACCACAAAGAATGTATGTTTATACAGACAGTGATCTGTTGACTCCTGTTATGGAAGTTGATCTGTAATAATAGAAGAATTGATGCAAAAGAGGTGATTTAGAATTATTCTACACTGCGGAAATCCTCGCAATAATATCCGCAAAAGTGTACTTTTTCATACATATCCGTAAATGTTTACTAGGAAATAAATGAATGTTCGTAAAAGTTGATTTATCAAAGCGCGGATGTTCGCATCTGGTGAAGACATTTACAAACAGCAGAAGGGAGCATGTCTATAAGCAATATTGCAACACAGCAAATAATACATACGACAGAGCACAGAACATACTATTATGCGAGAGTGTCCAGCACAGGACAGAATCTGGCTCGTCAGATTGCAGCTTTCAAAAAAATTGGAGCTGAGGAAAGAGAAATTATAACAGACAAAGCGTCAGGAAAAGATATCGACAGACCTGGATATCAGGCGCTTAAAACAACTCTGTTGAGACCGGATGATACGTTGGTGATTGTATCGCTTGATCGATTGAGCAGAAAAAAGGAAGATATTAAAACGGAACTGCAGTATTTTAGGGAACATAATATCCGATTGAAAATACTTGATATTCCAACAACGTTGATTGAGCCACCGGAAGGACAGGAATGGCTCTTTGATATGGTTCTCAATATTTTAACAGAAGTTATGGCATCAATAGCAGAGCAGGAACGGTTGAGCATCCGGAGTCGGCAGAAGCAGGGAATAGAAGCGTTGCGCGGAACACCAGGGTGGGAAAATTATGGAAGACCTGACCAGCAGATTCCTGAGAATTACGAAGAGGTAATGCAACGTTGGCTCAACCATGAAATAACCGCAGTGGCAGCGATGAATCTGTCGGGTTTAAAGCGTACCACATTTTACAAGCTGGCAAAGAAATATAAGAATGGGGAATTAGAAATATGAGTAAAAATATAGGCTACTATATGAATTTACATTATCTGTTTCTGGTTGCCGGAAATAATGAGGAAGGCTATGTTGCTTCAGCAATCGATCTGACTGGATGCCTGACCTGCGGTGACACGATGGAAGAACTCATGAAAAATATTCAGGATGCTAAAAGGGAATGGTTGGAAGCTGCGATGGAGATGGGATTGGAAATTCCTGAACCCTTGAATTTATGAATACAGAAGAAAAATGATATGTTGGGGCAGCAGAATATGCTGTCCTTTCTTATAGTTCATTTCCAAAAGATGGTTCAGGAATTTTACGGTCTTCCATATGAGCTGCTTCGATATATTCCTCTATTACGGTTTTGATATTTTCATAAGCTTCATTTGGTGTGTTTCCATCAGCCATGCAGCCGGGCAGATCAGGAACAGAAATAATGTAGCATTGATCAGTGGATGAATATTTTAGGATGACAGAATAATTCATGAAATAATTTACCCCTTCTCTTAAGTATTGAAAATTATATTAGCATATTTTATTATGAAATAAAAGTGGAACTCGATAAATGGTATGGTTAAATACGGGAGGAAAATATAAAGCAGATGCGGTGAAATTAAGATCAGTAGATATGGAAAAGGCTTTAGAGGCCAAGAGGCATAAACAAATGTATTGGAACGAGTTGTGCAGACGGAAAACGGAATTGGAATAGTGAAAAAATTGGTGCATCGGGAATTTGCTGGAATATGTTCGGCCGAGAAGTGAATAAAAACAAGATAAATAAGATGAAGGGATATAGCTGTAAAATTTGACCGTACTGATATCTCTTTTGTTTTATACTGAAAAATATCCCCCTAAATGTGAAAAAAGACCTGATTTCAGGAGAGAAAATAATTTGCTATGATGGTATCAGGAAAAGTTTACATTGAAAATCGGAGGGACAGTATGGAGCATATATTTTTGAAAGCAAAACCGGTATGGGGAACAGGACTTAACAGTAAATTCAACCAGTTTCTTGGATTTTATACAGAAATAGAAAACAGAGAAAAAATAAAAATTTCTATTGCGGCCAGAAGCTATTACAGGCTATATATCAATGGAAAGATTGTTGCCAATGGACCAGCCCGCTGTGCAAAACATTATTGCAGGGTTGATGTGATAGAACTGGAAGAAAAAATATTGCCGGGCGATAGCAGGATTTCTGTTGCAATAGAAGTTGCAGCACTGGATAAACCAGAAAAATATTGTAATGATAATACCTTGGAGACGGGCCTTCTGGCAGCTGAAGTTGAAGATGAAAATAAAAAGATTCTTGCTTCAACAGGCAAAGATGGAGGATTCAGATATCAAGAATTGTCTGCACGTCGTAGTAATGTAGAGACAATGAGTCATTCAAGAGGGATTGTTGAATGGTATGATCTGACACCGGAAAGCTATGACTGGGTTTGGGGAAAAGGAAAGTGGAAACAACCCGAAGAATTGAAGGAAAAAGTAAGTTTTTTAAAAAGGAGAGCTTCTTATGCTTCATTAAATCCAATAAAAGTTGCACATTTTTCAGGAATTTATGATATGGTGGATACAGGAAATCCTGTACCGGGATTTGTACTTTCCATTTCAGAAATGTTTAATCCGGAATGGTATAAAAACATTCCCGAAGAAAACCGTTTTCTGTTAGGACTTCGGGGATTAAAGGAACAGATATTTACAGGAGAATATGAAGTTGGCGAAAAGATTATTATTGAACCAGGAGAATATCCAACGGGAGTTGTTTTTGAACATACGGTTTCAGAATTGGGATTCATTGACTTTTCAATTAAAATAGAAAAGGAGACACTTCTGGATCTTATTAATACTGACCATTTGAGTTATGAAGGTGATCTGAAGCCAAATACTTATGTAACCAGATATCATCTCGCACCGGGTGAATATCATTTGATGACTTTTGAACCTAAACTGATAAAATATCTTAGGTTCGTACTGCATACAGAGGGAAAAGTAATACTGGATTTTCCACAGATTCTTGATGACAGTTATCCGGATGATGGAAGCTGTATGTTTGCCACAAGTGATGGAGACCTGAATCGCATATATGAAGGAGCCAGACGTACTTTGAGGCTGAGTACATTGGATATTTTTATGGACTGTCCACAGAGAGAGCGGGGTGGATGGCTCTGTGATTCTACATTTGCAGCAGAAGCAATGTGGCAGTTGTTTGGTGACATGAATACAGAACGTGATTTTCTGGAAAATTTTATGCTGACCCAGGATATATGGAAAGGATTCTTTCCGGAAGTTTATCCAGGAAGCAAAAAAGACGAAACAGATCCTGGATTTGTAAACTGGTCTTACTGGCTGATGGTGGAATTTTGTGATTATTATGAACGATCAGGCGACAAAGACTTTGTTTTAAGATCGAAAGAGAGAATTGAAGAATTTGTCCAGGGACTTCTCTCACTCAGAGGGGAACACGGGTTAGTCGAAACCGGCAGAGGAGAATTTGTGGACTGGTCACTGGCAAATCGTGATTTTTCATTGAAGCCTATCAGTATCGCAAATAATTGTCTTGTCGTATATGTGCTGGAAAGACTCGGAAAACTTTATGGACAGGCAGAATGGATAGAAGCAGCAGAGGAAATGCGTGTCATCATAGAAAAACTGGATAGTACTTCCGGAATCTTTGGCGGAGGTGGTGACGGAGCTATTTATGCTGAAGGAGAATTGAAGAGGAATGACTGCCCGTCAGAAGGTGGACGGGCCCTGGAACTTTATAGCGGATTTCACAGAGAAGACAGATTGTATTGCCGGCAGTTTATAAAAACAATGGGACCATGCCCGGAGTTTCGAGCAGATCCGAATGTGGCGAAAGCAAACCTGTTTATAGGTCTTATGATTCGATTTGCAGTTCTGGCAAAAATGGATGAGACAGAGGTTCTGGTACGGGAACTGAAAAATGTATATCTTGAAGAACTGAAAAACGGATCGGGAACATTTTTTGAAAATATAAATGCGATTTCCGGATGCCATGGCTTTAACGGTATGGCAGGAGCACTGCTGAAAGAAAAAATACTGGGAATGGGGCAGCCTCTGGAAAAGAATAAAACAATTCTGTTTAAACCCAGCCCATGCGGATTAAGATGGGCAGAGGGAACATCCAGGTGTAGCAACGGACTGATTTTGTGTAAGTGGAAAGCGGATCATGAGAGCCATTGCCTGAATGTTATGCTGCAGTTACCTAAAGGGTGGAAAATGATATTTGAGCGTGTCTTTGAACTGACAGGCTGGTCCATCATAATAAATGGAAAAATTTATGATTAAATGAATGAGACGATTTGACAGGGAGACGACGGTTATGAAAGAAAAAAAGCATGATTTAATACTGTTTCGAACAATTCGTGCAAGAATGACCGTAAGCTTTGTGGCAGTATTTCTTGGGATTATTGCGTTTATGGGAATCAGTATCTATCTGTTTACCGGAAGAGTACTGGAAAGCAGAAATGAGCAGTCCTATCAGAAAATACTGGAAGCAACAGATGAGATTTTGAATGACAAAGTGACTTCATATTCTGGAATGGCACGAATGCTGTTGGGAAATGAAACAGTTCAGGCTGTTCTTCAAATGCAGAATACCTCGGATGACAGGACAATGGATCCGGTTCGCTGGCAGCTTTTAGATACGATAGGAAGTACATATATTTATAATCTGCAAGATCTTGTGGGACTTTATATTTTTGATAATGCAGGAAGTTATTATTATCAGGATCCGGGCAGAACAAGTTACGAAGTAGACCAGAATGTAGACTATAAAAAAATTGTTGCGTCAGACTGGTATCAGCAGGCACTTGCAGCAGCCGGAAAAGAAATTATTTTTGGATATGATGTGCTGCAGAGTTCAGAGAATATTATTTCCTGCGTGAAAGTCCTGAATAAATTAAATACAACAGATAAAATCGGACTTCTTGTAATTCAGATCAACAAAAATACTATGCGGAATGTAATCGGGCAGTTTCCTGTGGAGAATGATATCTACGCATTGATAAACCAGGGGCAGATCGTGTATCAGAATGGATACGATGAAAAAGTATTTCAGGACAGTTTAACGGATATTTTTGATAATTTGAAAGGAGATTATCTGATTACTTCTGTTGACTCAGAGCAGGAGGGGTGGACATTGCTTCATGCTGTCCGTAAAGACGCAGTATTTGTGGAAGCAGTACAGCTTCGAAACATTATTCTGATTGTTGCGGTGATTGCTCTTATACTTACGGTGATACTTTGCATTACCGAGTCGAGGACGATTACCAGGCCCTTGCTAAAACTGCGAGATGATATTGCCAGAGTCGGACAGGGAAAAAGAACGTTTTATAATTCTTATGGAAATGATGAAGTTGGAATAATTGGTCGAGAATTTCAAAATATGGTTACAAAAGAACTGGAGCTGAAAGAAAAGATAGCAGAGGAGGAACTTTTGCGGAAGGATTCTCAGCTGCAGTTGCTGCAGTCACAGATTAATCCACATTTTCTCTATAATACGCTGGATACTTTGTATTGGATGGCTCTTGAGGAAGGAGCGGATCAGGTAGCTGATCTTACCCAGTCTCTTTCTGAAATTTTTAAGATCAGTCTTAATGAGGGTGCAGAATTTATTACGATTCGAGGCGAAATTCGTTTTATTGAAGATTATCTGCATATTCAAAATGTACGTTTCGAAGATAAATTTCTGGTAAAGATTCTTGTTGATGAGAACCTTATGGATATTTGTATCCTGAAGCAGATTCTTCAGCCATTTGTAGAAAATGCAATTTATCATGGACTGGAACCTAAAATTGAAAAAGGGCATATAACAGTAACTGGAATATGTGAGCAGGATATGCTTTTGTTTACCATAGAAGATGATGGAGTAGGGATTGCAGAAGGTGTTGATGTGATGAAAGGGTATGCAGTCTCTAACGTATTACAGAGAATTCGCTTGCATTATGGAAAAAAGGCAGAAATCCGGTTTTACAGTCAGAAAGATAAAGGAACAACTGTAAAAATCTGTCTGCCACTCAGGGAGGTAAAAAATGCTCAAAATAGTATTGCTCGATGATGAGAGAATTGTACTCAGGGGAATTTCTGCACTGATAAAACGAGAAGAAAATTATGAACTGTCTGGAACTGCTGAAAATGGAATAGATGGACTGGAACTGATTAAGAACACCAGACCCGATATTGTAATGACGGATATACGAATGCCTGGAATGAATGGACTTGATATGATACGCAGAGCCAAAGAGTTTGTGCCGGAAAGTATTTATATTGTATTCAGTGGATTTAATGAATTCAAGTATGTGAAAGAAGCTATTGGCCTGGGTGTGATTGATTATATCGAAAAGCCTGTGACGGTGCCGAAACTGAAAGAAGTACTAAAAAAAGCATATGGGATTTACTGTTACCAGAAAAATTATTCAGAGATGACCAGAAATCTTGAAAAAGCAGAAAGAGTTTATATTGAAAAATTCCTAAGAGATCTATATGAACATCCGCAGGATGAGGCTGAACTTTTGAGGCAGATTTTAGAAAAAAATCCCAAGTTTCAGAATGTGCATTCTGTTTGTGTGACAAAAATATGTGAAGCACAGTGCAGAAGTGTGGATGATTATCGTGAGATCATTCAGGCACTGACTTTTGAAATGATAGGAAGCACGTATGTAGAAGTGTTTTCGTTTTATGAAAAAGAAAATCTTATGCTGGTTTATTTTAATTTTGGAGAAACAGAATTTCCTTTTTATGAAAAAATAAAGGAGACCAAAAGAAATCTCAATTCAGAAAACGGAAACTTTTTTGCAGGAATCAGCCGTATACACAAAGAAATCTATGCACTGAATAAAGCTTTTGAAGAGGCAGACAGTGCACTCCGGTATGGACAGTATCTTGAGATGGAAGATGCTGTATGTATTGATGAGGTAGAATATGCCAATCCATTATCCGGAGAATCTGATCATGGTCATGAATCGCTGGAGTTTAATTTCCGACTGGGAAATTATGAAGAATGTGGGGAACAGATTAAAAGCTATCTTGACTATTTAAAAGAAATTGAACTTTTTCCAGAACTTCTGATCAGAAAATGCAGAGAACTTATTTATCTGATGCAGATTTTGCTGGCAGAAGCCGATGAAGGAAAAAGAAGAATCCTGGATATTAATTATCAGGAATTATATGAACTCAGATCAGAAAATAAAATTTTGGAATGGACAGAGACAAAAGCTGATTTTATATTGGCTGAGGCTGGGAAAAAACGGGAAAAGGATTCCAGGTGGGCAATCCGTGAAGTGAAAAAATTTGTGGAAGAACATTATGCAGAAGGGATCTCTCTTGATGATGCAGCAGAGAAGGTTCATATGAGTAAAACATATCTGAGTATGTTGTTCAAGAAAGAAGAAGGAATTACATATATTAAGTACCTTACACAGGTTCGTATTGAAAAATCAATGGAATTATTGAAACAGGGATATAAAGCCAACAAAGTCTGTGAAATGGTCGGATATCATGACTATAAGTACTTTAGTACACAATTTAAAAAGAATACGGGAATGACATTGGATAATTATAAAAAATCATTGTAAACATAAAAAAGCCCCCAGAAATCAGAAAATCCTCCAGATGTTGCCGGGGAGCAGTAAGAGGTAAAATATAATCAGCTTAAGAGATGACGAAGCAAAAATAAAAATTCAGGAGGATGTAGCATGAACTGGAAAAAAATCACAGGAAGTATTTTGATGGCGGCAACAGTTACCTCAATGGTAGCGGGAAGTACGGTACCGGCGCTGGCAGCAAAAAAATCAGATAATTCTGATGGGAAGACTGTACATTTTCTTACTGCATGGAACGAGGACAAGGATACTACAGCTGTCATCAAGCAGCTGACAGAGGACTATAATGCAACAAATCCAGAGACACCGATCAATCTTGAAATTGAAGTTGTTGCACAGTCAGACATGAACCAGAAGCTGTCAGTTCTCGCAGCAAGTAATGATCTGCCGGATATGTTTGTTACTGGAACACAGGAGTACATTGATAAATATGTGAGTCAGGGAATTCTGAAAAACATTGATGATGTAATCGAAGAGCAGGGCGTTACATCAATTTCCAAAGAAGACAGAGATTCCATTCTGAATCTTACAAAACAGGATGCACTCTATGTAATGCCGACGAACAAAAACATTGAAGGAATCTGGTACAACAAACAGATTTTTGAAGACAATGGACTGGAAGTTCCGACAACCATGGATGAGTTTATGGATGTATGCCAGAAACTCAGTGATGCAGGAATTCAGCCAATAACAGTAGCCGGAAAAGAACAATGGCCGCTTACCCGTCTGATTGGAAGCTATGCAACACAGGCAGGAGGTACAGATTTCCTTGTAAAAGCAAATTCCGGAGAAGTTTCATGGACTGATGAGAACTTTATCAAAGCTTATCAGTGGCTGGCAGAAATGGGAGAAAAAGGATATCTTGGAGAAGGAATGACTACAGTAGATTCTGATACACAGAATTCACTCTTTATCACAGGTGCAGCAGCAATGTGTTATAATGGTTCCTGGTTTACAGAGAGCCTGAGCAGTGACCAGAGCACAATAGGGGAAAATGTAGGATTTTTCGCATTTCCTACTGTAGAAAATGGAGCAGGAATTGCAAATACATATACGACATCTTATGGTATGTATATGTGTGTAAAAGATGAATCCTATGATGATGCAATGGGTGCATGGCTTGGATATGTAATGAGTAATTTTGGAAATAAAGCTATGGAACTGCATAACTGGATCACTCCATATGCAACTACAGAAGATTTCGATATGGGATATTTCACACAGATTCTTGCGGATGCAACAGCAGATGAAGGAGCAGCATCTGTATGGCCGGAATATGCAATGCCTACCAGCGTACAGGATGTTGAATATCAGGGAGCACAGATGATAGCACTTGGACAGATGGATCCGGAAGACTACGGAAAATCCATTGATGATGCCTGGGCTATGGTTCAGTAAATAAAAGAAAAAAGAAGGCTGGTGTCTATGTTTTGCAGCCAGCTTTCTTTTTTTAACCTTTTTTTTGGAAAAGGAGAGAAATATAATATGAATAAAGTGTTGGGAAATAAAAAAGCGATTGCCCTGTTTGCACTTCCGGCAGTGATCTTGTTTACCTGTCTTGTATTTATTCCGCTGATCTGGTCATTTGTTTATACATTTTTCAGCGGTCAGCCGGGACTGGATTTTAAATTTAATGGTTTTCAGAATTATTTCAGGATTTTTACGGATAAAACGTTGTGGGTAACAGTAAAGAATAACCTGGTTTACGTTATTTGTGTTGGCGGTATGCAGATTGTCTTAGGATTTCTGATCGCCATGCTGATTAATTTTGGAGTAAAAAAACATCAGAATCTAGTAAGAAGTCTTTTGTTTATTCCGGTAGTACTTCCAGGAGTAGCTGTGGCTCAGATGTTTATTAAGATGTATGCGATCACGCCGCAGTATGGACTTCTGAACAGTTTTTTCTCGGCAATCGGAATGGATAGTCTGGTAAAAGCATGGATCGGAGACCCGAAAACTGCCATGATTGCGTTAATCATTATGGATATCTGGAAAGCAGTTGGTATGTATATTCTTGTTTTTTATTCAGGTATCATTGAACTTCCGGAGGATTCCGTAGAAGCAGCAAGAATTGATGGAGCAACAACTTGGCAGATCATTACAAAGGTTCAGATTCCACAGTTGAAACCGGTTTTTCGTATGGCGATTGTTATCTGTATTACAGCATGCTTCAAGGTTTATGATTCACCGGTTGCACTTACCGGAGGAGGTCCTGGAACAACAACTATGATGCCATCGATGTATATGTACAATACGGCTTTTAATTATGCACAGTTTGGTTATGGAAGTGTACTGGCAATCATTATTCTTGCAGAGTGTGTCCTTTTTACATTTGTGATCGGACGCATTTTTAAGACAAAAGAAGAATAGGAGGGAATGTTATGAAAAAGAGCAGAGGCATTTTATCAAGAACTGTCAGCACAATACTGGTAGCATTTCTTCTGGTTGTTGCAATATATCCGGTTGTGTGGCTGATTCTTTCAAGTTTTAAAACACAGACAGAATTTACGTTGAATTCCGCTTTTTCCCTTCCACGAAGCTTCAATTTCGAAAATTATGTCAAAGCATGGAACACCGGAAATATGGGAACTTCATTTGTAAACAGTATTATCTGCACAGCAGGTTCTATGTTATTGATCGTTGTCACAGCTGTTCCGCTGTCTTTTGCGCTGGTGAAAATGAAATGGAAACACAGACTTCACATTAACCGTTATATTTTGATAGGAATGATGGTTCCTATTCAGGTGGCATTGATTCCATTGTTTACGATTTATAATAATATGGGGCTGACAAACAGCAGAATCGGTCTGATACTGATCTATACAGCATACTCATTACCACTTTCAGTGACACTTCTTACAGGATTTTTTGAATCAGTGCCGAATGAAATGATTGAAGCGGCGGTGATTGACGGATGTAATATTTATCAGGTTCTTGGAAAAGTTGTATTTCCACTTATGACAAACTCAATCATGACTGTATTAACATTGCAGTTTATGTCTTCATGGAATGATCTGATTTTTTCTCAGACAATGATTTCAAAGACAGAAATGCAGACCATTCCGACAGCCCTGATCATGTTTAACGGTTCTTATGGACAGGTAGACTGGGGACCGCTTTTTGCCGCAATGTCGATTGCAGTGGTTCCTACATTAGTCTTATATCTTTTCCTGAGTAAATTTATGATCAGAGGAATGACGGCAGGAGCAATCAAAGGTTAACAGTTTGAAGGAGACGGAAGCAGAGCAATGGCACAGTGGATATGGAAATTTGGTGAATTTGAATTTTATCATAATCAGCAGGTACATAGAAAAAGACAGGCATATGGTTATAATGAACCGGCAATATGGAAAGTGTATCGACCAGAGGCGGTTGTGGAATTTACGAAAGAAATTGATACAGATGGAGGAATGATCCATGTGGAAGCATGTGGTGCTTTTGCAGTATCATTGATGGATGTTCCGAATGACAGAAATCCGCAGTGGTTTGGAAGGTCAGATATTCAGATTCCGGCAGGAAAACATATTCTGGATGTCAGGGTAATGAATTTTGACACTTTTCCTGCATTATATATAGAAGGAATAGTGGAAACAGATGAAACCTGGAAGGTGGACGACATGACTCTTCAGGCTCAGCAGGCGGCTTCAGATGAATGGTTCTGTTCAAAAGAACGTGTGCCGGATGTGTTTCCTTTTTCTTATCAGCCTGTCAAACCCGTTTCAAAAGAAAAAATACGGAATGGAGTTCTGTATGACTTCGGCAGGGAAACGTTTGCAAAAACATACCTGTCCGGTTTAAAGTCGGGAGAGTCTTTTAGAATTCAGTTTGGAGAATCAAAAGAGGAAGCATTGGATTCGGATTGGTCGGTAATTCATTTTGATGCAAAGACAGATCCAGCAGGAAGTTTTGAATTTGAAGCGTATGCATTCAGATACATCTATGTAGACTGTGAGAATGCTGAAATTTCGGCAGAATATGAATATATTCCGATGAAAACAAGAGGAGAATTTCTATCTGACAGTCAACTTTTAAATAAGATATGGGAAACTTCAGCTTATACCTTTCATTTAAACTGTCGGGAAATGCTTCTGGATGGTATCAAAAGAGATCGATGGGTGTGGGCAGCAGATGTATATCAGAGTCTTTTTGTCAACAAATATTTATTTTTTGATAAAAAGATTGAACAGAGGACACTGATAGCTCTTGGAGGAAAGAGACCTTTTGAGAGACATATTAACACGATCATGGACTATACGTTTTTCTGGTTTATGAGTCTGTATGAACATTATTGCACGTTTGGGGATAAGGAATTTCTGAGACGTCTGGCTCCTCAGATGGATGAGATTATAAACTTCTGTTATGAGAGAACAGATGCAGACGGATTTATACGTGGATGCTCAGGAGACTGGATTTTTATAGACTGGGCGGATATGGACAAAACAGGTGCGTTTTGCGGAGAGCAGATTTTGTATGTTAAGGCTATGGAATCTTATGCAAAAATCTGCCAGATTATCGAAAAAGATGCAGGAGATGCAGAAGGAAGAGCCGCTCATCTGGAAAAACAGATTTTTGAAAAATTCTGGATTGGAAGCAGGGGAGCGTTTATTGACAGCTATGAGTCTGGAAATAAAAAAATAACGAGACAGACAAATATACTTGCATATCTTTTTCTGAAATGTACAGATACTCAGAAAAGACAGATTTACAGGAATGTCATCATGAATGACGACGTGGCTCCGATCACGACACCGTATTTTAAATTTTACGAAAACCAGGTGCATTGCCTGGAAGGAAATACTGATTATTTGGATAAACTGATCGGAGACTATTATGGAGGAATGCTTGAAACGGGAGCAACTACTCTTTATGAAGAGTATGATCCTTCTCAGGAAGGAACAGATCATTATGCGATGTATGGGCGACCATATGAGAAATCTCTCTGCCATGCATGGAGTGCAAGCCCAATTTATTTTATGGGAGCATTTCGACTTGGAGTGGTCAGCACAGATGTTGCTTACCGGACATATGAAGTCAGACCAGATCTTGGAACACTGAAATCTATAGAGGGAAAAGTACCGGTACCTGGTGGATATATATATATGTAAAAGCAGATAGAAAAAGAGTGGAAGTATTATCGGATATCCCTGGCGGAAGATTGATTATTGGAGAGCAAAAATATCCAATTATTGAGAAGAAAAAAATGATCATTGAATATTAAGAACAGAATTTTATATGAATAACAGATAATTTTTTTAGAGGTTTGTGTTGTACCGATCCCCAAAAGTTAGACCTAAGAATCTAACGATTGGAGGTCGGTATTTTTATGGCTAAATATTCTTTTGAATTTAAGAAGAAAGATGTTTTGGCATACTTAAATGGAGAAGGAGGATACAGATACTTTTCTAAAACATATGGCGTTCCTGCTCAAAGAAATATTAAGCAATGGGTTCATAATTATCAAACCTTTGAAGATGAAGGTCTACAATGTTCTCGATAAAATGATATATATTCTTTCGAAAACAACTTTCTGTTGTAGAATTATATTTATCAAGTGAAATCTTATATCAAGGTTTAGCTTACCAAATGAAGACATACTCCCATAGACTAAAAGAAGAACGAATATTTCAAAGTATGTCTAGAAAAGGAAACTGCCTGGATAATTCTGTGATGGAAAACTTTTTTGGACTACTCAAGCAAGAAATTTACTATGGTGTCGTTTATTATAGCTACGAGGAATTAAAATTTGAGATAGAACATTTTATAAAATACTACAATGAGAAACGAATAAAAGAAAAGTTAAGATGGAGGAGTTCTGTTTAATACAGACTTCATCTTCTGGATGCATAAAGAAAAACGAGACGACCGAAGTCGTCTCGTAAAAGTCTAACTTTGAGGGGGCACCTCAAAGTTTTCTTATAAAAATCGATCGGAAAGCAAAATATCCTACATATTAGTAGTGTAACTAAGGTACCTATTAACAATTTAATCAATCTATCATTAGGAGGAAGGCACTATGACAAACAAAAAAAACGTAACAGGTAAAAATGCAATTGAAGCAATATTAATTACCCTTTTAGGCACACCGTATAGTATCAATAAGGTTACAGACTTTGTTGGAATCAACGAAGGCCGTACCATTAATATGGATACATTCCATATTAGCACTTCTTGCACCGATTGTGAAGTGGAAGAAACAACAATTACTGATGATAATTTCATTCTCACAGAGGAACGGTATGTGGATGGTCATGAACACGAGACAATGTATCATTATGTTTATGTGGAAAGCATTTCTGGCGACTGGAGATTCAAACTTGATGTTGATGCAGCAGGAAATATTGCCGGGTAAGAGAAATCTATTAATAATGTAAATGAGCACCATTAGGGTGATTTACGAAAGTGCCTGTCAGTGAGGAGTAAATAGAAGAATGAAAAAGGAATGTTAAAAAAGTCTAAAGTATTTGATATAGAGTGGAGAGCAAATAACTATGAAAAAAATTTTAAATAGTATTGACAAATTCAAATTGAGTGATATACTAAAAGCACAAATTGAGTGATGATAATTCAAAAAAGAAATGCGACATTCAAAAACTTGAAGAGGATAGTTGGGATGAAAAATTATTATATAATAAAAAGAACAAAAAAAGATATTCTTGATGATATAAAAAAAACGTCATGTTGTTATTTTAAAAACGTTAAGAGGGAAAGTCATTCCGATGAGTTTTTCTTTGCTTTAGAAAGTTTGTTTAGAGAATTTATGGAAAAAATAGAAGATACGATTTTGATTGATCCATTGCCGGAGGAATGGGAATATAGCTGGAGAATGGATTATTATAAATTTGAGCTTTTATTAATGCATTATGAGATAAATGAAAATAAAGTTTTGCTTAGAGTAGATCAAGTGTTTACGCTGATTAAAATACCGGTGCCGATGCTTACAGCAGAAGAATTTGCAATGCGTCATAATATTAAAGCTGCTAGAGTGACCCAGTGGATACGGAGATGTAAAATTCGAACAGCATATAAAAGTGGAAGAACGTGGAGAATATCTGCATTGACTGACTTACCTACACGCGGCTATATGGATGCTGTCTATGAAATACCAGAATTACTTGATGAAATACCAGATAAATTTTATCCACTTATTTCAAAATCGTCAGAGGTTATTATCTGTAGAGACAAAGATAACATAGGTATGTATGAAATTTCTTTATATAATAAGAAACTAGAATGCGTCCAAAAGATGCAGTGTAATACGCGAGAGCGAGAAGAATTTGAGGGAGTTTTAATTGCAAACCCTAAGATAAAATATAAACCAATATTTGGAAATGTATATAGTGAAATTATTTCTTTGAAATATAGAGGAATGGGGGATGGATTATATGTTGAATAATGGCATGGAAACCTTACAGATTAGGAGTGAAAATGCAACTCGTGTCTTTGATGTAGAAGGAAGGGTAAATGGGAAAACATTTGTAATTGAAAAATTCCAGTCAAAACCACGGATCTCTAAAAAAGGGGACAAACGAGAGCTAGAAGTGGTCGGAGCTTTAGAAATGGGAAAACAGATATCTAAAATAATATGGGATAAATATCATATAAAAATACTTTATATCTCTTTAGGAATAGATGAAGAAGAACTGAAAAGTGCATAAGATTCTCAAAGTACTACCAGCACCCAGGATCTTACAAAGATACCTACCGCAGGAGCCAGAACTACAGTCAAGGGAATGGACTGTATATTGGTTCCTGCGTTTTTTATAGAACAAAACCATTATTATTACACAGAAAGGGCAGTGCAATAGCACTGGAAAAGGTGAAACACATGAAGAAAATAATCAACAACAGAAAGTACGACACAGACACAGCAGAGGTAATCGGCGAGTGGAGCCATGGAGCAGTAAATGATTTTGCATACCAGAGAGAAATTCTGTATCGCAAAAAGACAGGGGAATATTTCCTGTATGGGGAAGGAGGTGCGATGTCGGATTATCGGACATATTCCAGCTGTAATTCGTGGGGCGGAGGAGAGGTATTGATACCATATAGTGAGGAAGACGCAAAGGAATGGGCAATGCAGCACATGGATCCGGACGACTATGAAACGGAATTTGGAGAAGTAGAAGAGTAAAAAACAGTGAAAGATTAGAGGGATTTCTTTAGTAAAGGAAATCTCTCTAAAAGAAAAGTTATTTAATGCTTGCTGCCATAAGGTGAAAAAATGGACAAAATGATGGAAAAAATAAAGCTAAATAAAAAACAACGGGAAGCTTTAAAACTGATAAAATCAGGCGTCAATGTGTTTTTGACAGGAGATGCCGGGACGGGAAAAACAACGGTTATCAGAAAAGCTGTTGAAGATTTAGAAGCAGCAGGAAAAAATGTATTAATTACAGCAACAACAGGAATTGCGGCCGATAATATTGGTATGGGTGCAATGACAGTGCATAAGGCGCTGAGGATTACTGTAAAATTTGAGAAGTACAAGGAAGGTAAAGGCCGGAGATCACATTATCTTCAGGCAGCAGATGTGCTGATTATTGACGAAATCAGTATGTGCAGGTTTGATTTATTTACGCAGATCGTCAAAAACATAGAGACAGAAAACAATAAAAGGAAAGAATCTGGATATTTATATAAAGGAAAAAAGAAAGGACCGGTTCAACTCATTGTTGTAGGTGATTTTTTCCAGATGCCGCCTGTTATTACGCAGGAAGACAGGGCTGCATTGGTAGAACTGTATGGAAATGAGTATGACGAGGGAGAAATATACGAGAAAGGTTATGCATTTTTTTCCGAAGCATGGAGAAAAATGGAACTTCATTTCATAAAATTGGAGAAAGTCTGTCGCCAGAAAGATGCGGAATTCCTTAACATGCTCAATGAAATAAAATATGGCAGAAATATCGACAAGGTTATTGATTATTTACAGAATAACCAACATGCCGAATCAATTGAAGGCGCAACATGTCTTGTAGGAACTAATGCAGAGGCTGATCGAATTAATCAGAAACATTTAGATGCATTGAATTTAGAGACAGAAAGAACATTTCACGCAATTGTAGAAGGCGACGTAAATGAAGTTGATATAAAAAATATCAGTTTTGCAAAAGAACATCTGATTCTAAATATAGGTGCGAAAGTGATGCTTACAGCAAATGACGCCCATAATGAGTATGTGAATGGTACCATGGGCACAGTAGTCGGTTTCAGGGTGGGAAAGGGAGAAGATGCCTGCATACAAGTACTTACGGACAGAGGAAAACAAATAGATGTATACAGATATGTGCGGGAAATCGAAAGACAGGAAATAGAAAAGTATATAGAGAAGAACGATAGCGATGAAAGCATTACTGTGTTAAGAATAGTCAGAACAACTGTAGGTTATTTTAAACAGTTCCCGATAAGAGTAGCCTGGGCAATGAGTATACATAAATCTCAAGGCCAGAGCTTTGATTCTTTGAACATTGATCCCTGTTGCTGGGTTTCAGGACAATTTTATGTTGCAGTTTCGCGAGGCAGGTCGATAGAAAATATCCATTTTCTCAGAACGATAAAGAAGAACTATATTCAATCCTTATCCGATAAGGAACTGGAAATTTTGGAAGAGAGTGTAGAATAATGGCGATAATTATTTACAGAAATAGGGTGCAGATTCCTAGACACACAAGGCTGGCTTTGCTAATATAATATTGTAAATGTTTTGTGGTGAAACATTTCTCCCATGACGCTTGTGATATCAGGTATGCAAGAAGAGGCGTAAAGCGGGGATTTATTCAGGAAGTCTGCACCTGTACCTGAGAGTGAAAACGAAAAGAAACGTAGTCAAAAATACACTGTGGAGAGGTCTGAGGATATTACTTTGCTTTTTGCCAATTGGAACAGAGCGCAGGCTCAGACCAAGACAGCAGCTCTGCTGACACAGTATGCCGGAAGGATTGAACTGATTATTGCAAATAATGACGATATGGCTCTTGGAGCAATTGATGCCCTTCGGGATTCGAAGATCCCAAAAGAAGACTGGCCAGGAGTTGTAGGTATTGATGGTACAGACGTTGGACTGGCTGCCGTAAAGAGAGGCGAAATGATTGGTACGGTTTATAATGACAAAGAAGGACAGGCACAGGAAATGCTGAACCTTGCTTTTGCAATTGCAACGGGGGAAAGTTAGAAAGACATTCCTTTTATTGATGGAAAATATGTGCGTACGCCATACCATAAAGTTGCGTCGGATAATGTAGATGATTAGTGAAAATTTAGTTATGATTTTTAGGGTGTGTTATTGATATCTGAAACTAAATGGAGATGATTCATTTGGTTTCTTTTTTGATTTTTAATAAGAATTTATAAATGAAAAATTGTAAAAAACAAACAAAATTAATACACTCAAATTGTCACATACGACAAAATATGATTATTTCGCACAAAAGCGATTTTGTTGAATATGGTTGAAAGTGGCTGGCTGAAAAAAGAAGGTGCAGCACGAAACACGATTTATGTAAGAAATACGGAAAAGAGATAACGAAGAATAGCTATAGACAAAATAATACAAATCTTTCCCAATTTGGAAAAAATGGACGAAGCAGTTCATTATCCTCCAGTTTATTTTGATAATCAATATGAAGAAGAATATGATAATAAAAACCTGTGACTTACCTGTGACTTGTTAAAAAACGATAGCAGAAACCTCCTTTCTATGCGGGGTTGAGGACAGAGGGAAAAGTTCGAATCCTCTAACGCACGTCATATAAAAAATGGGACAGGACATAAAGTCTTGTCCCATTTTTTGTTCGAATCCGGTCGGACTCGAACGGGTTCGATCTACATTTCATTTCGGTCGCTGCTAAACGCGTGCCACCGGCACGCAGCAGCCTCTAACGCACGGTTCAGTGAAAAAAGGACTATCAAATATTCTTTTTAAAAAGATCCCCTCCGGTATAGTTAAAATGATTTTACCAAAAAGATCAGAAAAATACGATAGAAAAAACTGTTATTATGAAAACCAATTGCGGATAAATCGAAGATATTTGTTAGCTTTATAAAATATGCATGTTATAATAGGATCATCTTAAGTAGTAAGTAAAGGAGCATGCAATATGAACAGTATTTTTCACAGAATCAGCGTAAGAAAATATGAAGACAGACCAGTAGAAAAGGAAAAAATCATGGAGATTCTGAGGGCGGGAATGCAGGCACCGAGTGCATGTAACCAGCAGCCATGGGAATTTTATGTGGTGACAGATAAAGAAAAAATCCAGAAATTATCCAAAGTGACACCATACACCGGTTGTGCAACAGGGGCACCTGTAGTAATCGTTCCTGTATATCGTACAGAAGGGCTTGTGGCACCGTCTTTTGCACAGATTGACATGGCGATTGCACAGGAAAATATCTGGCTGGAAACAGATGCGCAGGGGCTTGGCGGTGTATGGTTTGGTATTGCACCAGTGGAAGACCGTATGGAAGAAGTACACAGACTCCTGGAACTTCCGGAAAATGTGAAGGTATTTTCTATGTTTGCACTGGGTTATCCGGCAGAAACAAGACCTCAGCAGAATCGCTTTGAGCCTGAAAGAATACATTTCATAGAAAAATAAAAAGTTATTACAGATAATAGAGGGAGAGAAATTTATGCAGGATATTTTAGTTGTGGTAGATATGCAGAATGATTTCATTGATGGCACACTTGGGACAAAAGAAGCTGTCGCAATTGTTCCCAAAGTAGAGGAGAAAATCAGAAATTTTAAAGGAACCGTTCTTTTTACACGAGATACTCATGAAACATGGTATCTGGATACTCAGGAGGGAAAGAAACTTCCAGTACCACACTGCATCCGGAATACAGAAGGATGGCAGATCAGAAGTGAACTGGATAAGCTCAGAAAAACAGAACCGATTGATAAAGATACTTTTGGTTCTACAGATCTGGCAGATGAACTGGTGGCAATGAATATCGATGATGATATAGGAAGTATTACATTTGTTGGTCTTTGCACAGATATCTGTGTGATTTCCAATGCACTTCTGGTAAAAGCATCTCTTCCAGAAATTCCGATCATAGTAGATTCTGCATGCTGTGCAGGAGTGACACCAGAAAGCCATGAAAATGCATTGAATGCTATGAAAATGTGCCAGATAGATATTGTCAGATAAACTGGTATTATGTTAGTACTGTGAAAGGAAATACGTATGGGGAAGAGCTTAATGGATGTTGCTGTAGATAAATTGTATCAGGCGTTAGGCGGAGATAAATTGACTGGTAAACTGGGAGAGGTGCTTACAGCAAAAGAATTAAAATATGTCCAGCTATTTGGGAGAAAAGGCAGGATTCTTAGAAATATATATGTTCCTAAAGATAATGGAGAAACATCAGAAATAGATCTTTTGTATATTACGCAGAAGGGAATCTTTGTGTTTGAGAGCAAAAACTATTCAGGATGGATATTTGGCGATGAAAAAAGCCAGAAATGGACAATGATGTTACCGAACAAAGAAAAACATTCTTTTTATAATCCTATAAAACAAAATCAGACACATATTAAATGGTTGCGAAGCTATATTGGGGAAGAGATTCCATTGTTTTCAATAATTGTATTTTCGGAACGATGTGAACTTAAAAAGGTAACCATTACAAGTCAGGACATTAAAGTTATTAAAAGAGATTTTACATATGCAGCAGTCAGAGATATATGGAATAAGAATAAAGATTGTTTATCAGGAGAAGAAGTTGAAAGTTTGTATAAAAATCTTCAGAAATTGACAAAGGTCAGCGAAGAGACAAAAGAAGTTCACATTCAAAATATAAAAAATCGATACAGCATTTCAGAAAAAGAATCTGCCTGTTTGAAAAAAATGATAATGAACCCAGAAGAAACAAAGCAGGAAATAGAAAACAAAAAAGTTGAAACGAGTGTATCAGAAAATTCTGAACCAGATAAGGTATGTCCACGCTGTGGAAAGAAGTTGATTCTTCGCACGGCGAAGAAAGGAGTAAATGCTGGAAAACAATTTTGGGGTTGTAGTGGATTTCCGAAATGTAGATATACGGAATGATATTTTGCATGTTAAAGTCGAAACAAAACAAGGGAGATTTTATACGGGAAAACTGTAGAAAGAGATATGAATCTGCTGTTTGCGGAGTCTCTTGCAAGTGATAAGATTCTTTAAGGATATGTAGATTGACTTTTACATTGGCAGCTAAACATATGGCAAATTTTTGCGAGCTAATTTCAAGTTTGAATATTAAAAAGAATAAATAGTGCGAAGGTGCTTATACTTTCTGACATATCAAAAGCCAGAGAATCAGTGAAAAAGTTGATTTTCTGGTTTTTTATTTTATATGTATTCAAATATATTGACAAGTACATCGAAGTGAGATATAACATAACTATCGAAGTACGATATATCGCACTGAAAGGAAAACGCTTATGGATGCACATATAAAAAAAGTTTACGTTCCTATGACGGAGACAAGCTTTTACATATTGTTATGTCTTCGTACCCCGAATCATGGATACGGGATTGTACAAAAGGTAAAAGAGCTGACAGATAATGAAGTGGTGCTCGGTCCGGGAACCATGTATGGAAGCCTTTCGAAGATGGAGAAGGATGGTCTGATTCATTTTATTCGGGAGGAAGACAAGAGGAAGATTTACGAGATCACAGAACTTGGCACAGAAGTTCTGGAGCTTGAACTGAAGAGAATCCGCAGGTTGTATCGGAATGCACAGGAGGTAACGAAATGAAAGAACTCAAAAAAGAATTTCGCTGGTTTAACATCATGGAGTACGAAAAAGAAGAAAATTACCTGAGTAAAAGACACCAGGAAGGCTGGAAATTCAAGAGAGTGACTTTCCCTGGTGTGTATACATTTGAGCGGTGTGAGCCTGAGAAAGTGATTTACCAGTTGGATTACAATAAAGAAGGAATCAAACACCAGATGGAATATGTGCGGATGTTTGAGGATTGCGGCTGGGAATACCTGACAGAGTTTGATGGCTATAATTATTTCCGCAAGCCGGCAGATAAGATGCAGCAGAAAGAAGAAATATTCTGTGACGACATCTCCCGCCTGGACATGATGAACCGGATTTTCATAGGAAGAGTCATTCCGTTGGTTGTAATTCTTTGCGGTCTGATCTGGCAGCTTTATATATCTGCGACAGACCATAGCGAACGGGGTTGGTTGCCGGTATTTATGGTACTAGTGGTTATATACATTATTATTTTTTTGCAGTTTGCAGTAAAATATTTTGCATTTCGGAAAAAGGTAAAATAATAGCATTCGTTTGACGAAGCATTAATAGAAAGAGTTCATTATCTGGGGAGCAATGACCTCAGGTGATGGACTTTTTCTGATTTTATAAAGAAATTTGAATGTTTTTGTTACCATTCAGGCTTTTTTACGATATATAGTATGAGTAGGAAATTTCCTTTCGAAACACAAAACGAGGAGGACAACCCGTAAATGAAAGACAATGAGATCATATCTTTGTTTGAGGTAAGGGATGAGCATGCGATTGAAGCATTGAGCGACAAGTATCATCCTTACTGCTATAAGATTGCCTGGAATCTGCTTACAAATAAAGAAGATTCGGAAGAATGCCTGAATGATACCTGGTTTTCGGTTTGGTCGCTGATCCCGCCGAAGAAGCCTTCTGTATTATCACATTTTTGTGGCAGGATCACGAGAAATTTAAGCATTGACCGCCTGCGCAAAAAATATGCTGACAGGCGCCCGGATTTGCACATGGCAGATGTCCTGGGAGAAATGGATCAGTTAAGTGTTACTTATACCATTGAGGATCAGCTGGCGGAGAAAGAACTGCTGGAGATCATCAATGATTTTCTTGGAAAAATGAATGCAGGGGACAGAGACATTTTCGTGAGAAGATACTGGTTTTTTGATTCGGTTGCAGCGATTGCCAAAAGGCATGCGATGTCCGTCGGAAGTGTGAAAATGAATTTATACCGTAGCAGGAAGAAACTGTTGAAGGTGTTAAAAAAGGAAGGAAAACACTTATGAAGAAATTCGATTTTTCAAAAGAATTTGGCAATATTGATCCGAAATATATCAGCGAAGCAGAGGGAGAATGGAAAGGGAAGAAAAAAGCCTGGACGCCATCATTTTGGAGTAAACTGGTGGCTGCCTGTGTGATCCTGGCTTTGATTTCAACGGTTTTATCGAATCCAAAAGTACAGGCCGCGATTAAAAATCTTGCTTTATCTATAGGAGAAACTCTGGGATTTCAAAAGGAAATTGAGCCATATACGGAAGCTTTAAACATTTCCCAGACGGATCAAGGGATTACTGCAAACATAAAAGAAGTTGTTCTGGATGAGGGTGTTTTGCTGTTCAGGGTGCATGCAGAAATTGATAATACCGAAGAAAATGAGAAGAAGAAAACTGCGAATATTTCATCTTTTAGGAATACGGGGATCACACTTGATATGGGTAAAACTACAATAAACGGACAGAAGCTGGATGAATATATGAATGCGGAGTATTCTCCTTATTCTGTAGATGATTTATTAGATGCAGATGCAGATAGCGATGAAAAGGAATATGACCGTGTACAGGAGTACCGCTTTCATGCACCGACAGATCTCGGAGAAAATCCGGAGATACATCTTGTACTCAATGCGTTTGATTATGATGACTGGGAAAAATCAGTGGCAGAATTTACATTTGATTTTAACATTTCGCGTGAGAAAATCCTGAAGCAGACAACGAATAAAGAACTGGAAAATATTTCTGTCCAGACAGAAGAAGGTACGGTGACACTGAAAGATATTTTCCTGAACAAGTTACAGAGCAGTATCTCAGCAGACGTGCCGGAAAAATTGTTCCAGAAGTATGAAGTTGAGTTGCGTGGAACGGACAGCAAAGGAAATAAAGTGCGGTATGAGCTGAAGGATGATGCAGAAACGGAAGCCATAAGTCGTAACTGGAAATTCAAGACAGATTTCTGGAGAACTTATGGAAGTGCAGGAGATGATGAAAGACCGGAGCTGCCTGATCCTGACAGCGAATACCTGGAATTACAGCTTTATCTGAAATCCGATGATATAATGGAAAGCAATATTACTGAAACGTATGATTTAGATGACGATACCTATGCCGAAGAAGAAGGAAAAGTCTACGATGCAGGAGATGACTCTGAATGGAAAGCTGTTGGAGAAAAGATGCGGATTGATATCAGGTAAGGAGGAACAGAGCAATGAAGAAAATATTGATTGCGTTAATTATGGCAATATCCGTAGC